>Ga0307507_10000286_pt1 | contig 100405 bp, 28 predicted proteins | sample 7_EM_MG_FD_207223 | JGI IMG/M metagenome (GOLD analysis project Ga0307507, IMG submission 207223) | Populus trichocarpa ectomycorrhiza microbial communities from riparian zone in the Pacific Northwest, United States - 7_EM | ecosystem: Host-associated > Plants > Roots > Unclassified | place...
TTATATTTGGGCTTATATATATACCTTACCTCGTTTCTTTTAATTTTAAATAAATCTATTAAGTGGTTATAGAGATATATAGTTTTAGGTCGTAAATCTGGCTCTAATCTTTATATCTCTATAATCACTTAGCAAATTACTTTAAAATTAAAACAGATAAGGTATTATATGTATATAAGCTCAAATATAAAATTTTAGAAATTATTATTAAGTAGTTGTTGAGATATTATACTGTGATTTTTGCGATTTTTGGTGGGGTATGGAGGTGGCCCGTTCGGTGATATGGCCCGCTCGCTGATAAAGTACGTTATAGTAGTGTTCTTAATGCTAAACTTCCTAAGCAAGATATACGCTATATACCAGTACCTAGATATATACTTTACTTACGTAATTTAGCCTACGCAGATAGTTTTAAAATATATAAAGACGGATTTTGAAATCTAAAAACCGTTTTTAGGGAAGGTAAGGTTTGCGAATTAGCGATTTGCGAATTTATAATTAATCTTAAATTTAGTATCTAAGATCACTAATCCCTAATCCTTAAAATCCGATCTTAACTTACTTAGTATCCGGCTTCGCCTTCTTTCTTAATATACATACCTTCTAACTAGCCGCTTACTAGTTTAATGCTAAAGCCCTAGCGTTAATTCCTTTTAACGCGCGCAAATAAGGGGGCTATGTCTAGAGTACGCCACTTAGGCGCATCTAACGGACGTTTATTATTTTACTCCCTTCTTATTAGCATTGGGGGAGAATAAGGCATAGCTAAGCGGGAAAGTATTACCAGCGTATATAAGCCTTTAGATAGGTAAATTTGTAGTATATATATTAAGAGCTTATATCTAACAGTTAGTATAAGCTAATAGGCAGCGAGAGTATAATTAAAATCTCGGTTGGGTACCGTAGCTAATTAAAGCAAAGTTTAAAAGCTATAAAACTAGTGTTTATTAGACACGGCTTCTATAGAGGAATGATTAACTATAGGACACTCTCTATAGACCCTTTAACTGGTCCTTGTGTGCGCGAGCTATAATATTCCCTAACTCTATAGTTAGATCCATAAAACTAGAATATATAGTCTTAAAAAGCTTAGTATTAGTAATAAAAGCTAAATTTAGTAGTATATAAATGTCTACTATTCTCCTTATATATTTATCCGCTAACTTTATATTAACTTATTAATATTTAACCACTACTAAGATTTAAGCTTTATGTATTTTTTCCTTTTTATCCTTAGCCGTTCCTGCCACAATATTTATAGTATAAATTTTTTTAAACGCCGCAAAGAAGGAATTAATAGGAAATGTTATAAGCTTGTAAAAAGAGTCCCTAATACTAGACTCGCCCTTATTATTAAAAGAAATAGAGTTAAATACGTTTTCTACTCCTACCCTAATAAGAACTAGCCTAAATCTATAAAAGAGATAGTTAGTTTCCTTTAAGTTTTTACTAGAATATATCTTACTAACTAAAGTTTATAGTAACGCTGTAATCTACGGAACTACTACTTAGCTAACTACTAAACTATTAATAAGTTTTAAGAAGCTGGAGGGCTTTTTACTAAAGATACAATAGTAGCCCACCTAGTAATAATAACGTTGTAAACCTAAACCTCCTTTAATCTAAGCTTTAACGGTAGTTAGATTAGCCTTAATAGGCTTAGTAAAGGTATATAGACTCTTAGGTTTACCAAAAATATACTTAACTAACCCCTTAATAACTTTCCTATTAGCTCTTATAATAGGGGTAATAACGTTATAAGAGATAACTAGGATCCTAACCAGAAACTAGACAAAGACTTCTTAAATAATAATAATAATAATAAGGACTTTTCTTATCTTACGCCTATTAGAGAAGAGGATAAGTAATTCTAAAATATATCTAATTAGCTGCTATTTATCCACGCCCTTTAATCTAGACTAGATAGTTAAGTTATAGAGTTAAAAAGAGACATTACGCTACTATAGCTAATTAAAACTAACCTTAGAATATAACCTAGGCTTAGATAGCTAGGGCAGCTTAAGGCATAGCTATATAATAAAGGGCAAGTCCGCCTAACTTAAATGGGTCTTTCTCTGCTGGGTTATATCCTCCTAGTAAATTTATTAAAAACGCGTAGTATAGTAGTCGCTCTCCTAGCCGTTAGAATAGAGTTTACGCTAAGTCCGCATTACTAATACGGTATATAAATAATGGATTAAACAGAACCTGGTCGTTTAACCCGCTTTAAATAGTACCGCTGCCTCCAACCTTTAAACCCAGCTTTTATACCTAGCAGTTTTGTTTTAAATAATAGATAGTTATATATAATTAAGTAGGGTCCTTAGTATATTCATATTATACTAATTCGTTAAAGTTAAACTATTATAATTTAAGATTAGATATCTGTGCTAGTAAAGGACTATTAGGTTCTAGGTAACTATTATAATACTTTAGTATTAGAATTCTGTATTATCTTAGAAATGGCTAAGGACTAAATAGCTCTTTTATTTTATTTTAAATAATCTAATTATTGTTACTAGGTTGGCTATCTACTTTTGTTCTCTACTATCTTTTATTTTAATACTATTTTATATTTGTTTTCTATTTATAATTTATTATCGTCTTTAGTATTAAGTAACTATAGCCGTCCTTTATTCTAGTTTCTACCAATATTAATATTACTGTTTGGGTTATTAAGCTCTATTAACGGCCATAAAGTATTGTATATAAAACCGCCCTACGGTAGTGGCGGTGGTAGCGGCAGTAGCGACGCTCGCGGCTTTCTAGTTTTGGCCGTGGCCCTCTCTTTTAAGGCCTTATTCTGCTTTTTATTAATATTAATATTAGTCTAACTTTCCTAAATAGCGCTTTTGTTAGTAGCGGTGGTAGACACTATAGGGAGCGCCTTATAAACCTAGAAATCTAAGTCCTTTACTAAGTTCTTTAGACCTAATTCCCACTCTATCTGTCCTAGTAAAGGCATAATCTCCTAATCTAGGAATATTAGCTTCCGTTATTTCCCACATGCGATTAGATAATGATCCAACTTATTAACAACCTTCTCCGCATTCTTATTTATATTTCTTATTAGCGCTAAGTAACATTTCTTTATTATTTTGGTAACACTATTTACAAACGTCCCTATATCTACCAATTCCCTAAAATAGTAACCACTATTCTTAAGGTAGAGATCCTTAAGATTTATAGTCTAGGTCTTAGGCGTAACTAGCTAAAGAATACTAAAGTGGCTAGTATATATATCTCCTACGCATTCTATACACTATTATATAAATTTAGCTATATATTCCTTGTCCTTTAGAATATCTATCTAATAGTACCTAAAACTGTAAACAAGTTAAATTAAGAAAACTAAGATATATTTACCGCCCCTAGATTTTATCTGCCTAATCTCTCTAATATCTACAAGCTAGGTAGTAGCGCTCTCTCTCTATAGCAAACCAGATTTACGCATAATAACGTTATTATTAGTCTCTTTAGTGACGGTATAATATCGCTAGGTTCTCTCCTAACTAGCTTATACTCTTAGAGCGCGGCCTATAGCTTTAAGAGTTTTCTAATACGTAGTAGCTTAAAGTTCTTCCTTCTGATATATAAGGTTATTAATTATTTAGACCTACTAGGAGCCTATAAGTTCTCTACTCTTTAGCTAGGCTTAGGTTTTCTTAAGTTTAGATTTAAGGTTAATAATTTTATATTATAATATTTTTGCTTTATCCGCCTTAAGGTTAGGATTTAGTAGTTAAACTATTTAGTTACAAAGTTGCTATACTTTAGTCTATAGCTAGGCTAGCCTATTTGTTAATTAAGTAATCTATTTATCTTTAGTACGGTCCTATATAGTTAGCAAACTATCCTAAACCTCTTTATCTGGGGATTAAATAATAGTTTAGACACTAAAATCCTGCATTTATACTCTTCTTATTTAAAGCTTATATAATAATTTATTATTCTCTCTATTTTAGGCTATAAGTTAGGCTTATAGTCTACTATTTTCTACTTTAAAACTTGCTCTAAGTTAATTTATTTTAGCCTCTAGCTGGGCTAATATATTCCTTAATAGAGTAATCTATTTATCTTTAGCACGGTCCCATTTAGTTAACAGATTAACTTAAACTTCTATATTCTAGGATTAAATAGTTTAAACACTTGCTTTATTTTTTTAGAGCTTAGAGGTTAATTTATCTTTTTTTATTTTCTAGGTTGCTAGCTAGACTTATAGCTTAGAATTTTCTGCTTTAAGGTATATGGTCTACTTAATATATCCCTCTCTTTGCTTTACTAATTCTGCGCTTAAAGCTTCTTTATATTTTATTATTAACTCTATTCTTCCCTATAGAAGGGAAATAGTCTTTTATAGGTTTGGCGCACCAAATTCTTTATTAGAGTAATAACTTATAAAATTATCAATATTGGCAGAATCCTTAAGTGTATTAATCTAAAGTTGCTGTCGGTATTACTTCCGGTAATACGTATTGCTATTACAATAGTGTAGGGGTGGTAACTGATTTTGATTAATGCTTATTTATTCTCCTATTCTATAGGTGGAATTTGGTGGAATTCCTAAGCTCGCTTAGCTCACGTAACTAACCCAATTAGTTACAGACAACCTCGTTCAGATACTAGGAGTATTTAGTTTTTAATGGTGCTTAAGCACGCCTCCTGCCAAATTCTGCCAAGTTCTGCCAGGTCCCATCGAGTTCTGCCGAATTCTGCCATATTCCACTAAATTCCATCAAGTTCTGCCAAATTCTGCCAAATTCCGCTTAGATTCTACCTTACGGACTTCCCCTCTGGAGCTAGTTAGGTCTGTAACCTTTATAGTGACCAACTTTAGGTTCTGGCATTGACGTTCCTGGGTAAGGGCTATTGAGTCCTTTTCTTGCCTAATATAGCCTCCATTAAACTTGATTGGGGTATTTGGTGTAAGCTTCTCTCTTTCTTTTACTAGGAAGTTTGCCTCCTAAAGCCTGACTTCTTTAGCCTCCGCAAAGGTTTCATTAGCAAGGAATAGTATATTATTAGTCTGTAATCCTATAATTCTAAAGCCGTTGTTAGTCATATATAACAAGCAGGGGTTATATATTAACTAGTTCATCCATAGCTTATTAAGGTGGTAACAGTGGTATATATTAAACCAATAGTTACTAGCTTCTGGGATACTATAGAGTGGTTTAATAACTCTTAGAATTAATCCATCTTTTAGTCTAAGTTCTGGTGGTAGGCGTACGAAGAAGTCTCTGTTTAGGTGGGTACTGGACTGTACGTAAGCTTATAAGATGTCGCGCAGGTATAGAGAAGCTGGTCTTCTTTCGTTTCCTTATAGGGTTGCCATAAGTGCTAGGATAATTCTCTAGCTAACATGTTAAATGGTTGGTGATTGTATTAAGACCAGATCTTTGCTATAATCATTATAGGCTTATATAACTAGTTTAGACTTTTTAAAGGCCTTGTCTGTTCCGGCGTTTTTAATCTTGTCAATAAATTAGGAGTTAAAGATTCTAACTCCTTTCAGGACGTCTGCTGTATTAGTAAACTTAAAGACGCCTTTTTTAAGTAAACCGTTTATCTCCTTACGTCAAGACTCTATAAATAACGGTGAGGTATACTTAGAGGTTGTAGTATCTGGTTTTATTAGGCTGTCGTTAATGAATATTAATACATCTGCGATGTTTTGCTGCGACTTTGTCAGCGGTCGTCGTGTCCGTTTCAATCTTTAGGGGGGTACAGTAGCTGCCGGTTCCTTGGTTGGTTTCTTAGTCGGTTCCTCGTTCGGTTCCTTGGTTAGTTCTTTGGTTAGTTCCTTAGTCGGTTCTTCTGGTTCGGGTTATAGGTATGGTTTCACTGCTGTGGTCCTGAAGTCGGTAGGTCCACTGGGGAGCTGTATCTTGCATATCTCTCCGTTGATTCCGAGTAGTTTAAATGGGCTAGTCTATCTGCCGCTTTGTCTAGTATTGCCTTTGCGCCATACGAGTACATCTGAGTTAAGGGGGAGGTTGTGGATTATAGTGACAGATGGACCGTTTTGTTAGTTTAGTGCATTGTTAACTTGCTTCTTTGCCCTAATCCTTGCGATCTCCTCCATTACCTTCTTTATAGCTGCCGCTCGCTGTGTAATAGAGGGTGCTGGTAGGTCAAGTTTGCCTATTTAAGGGTAGGCACTAAAGATAAGTAGTGTTGGGACCAGGCCGTCTGGGCTAGCTATATTATTGGTGGCTTTTACTGCCATTTATAAAGCTAGTTCTTTAGTTATTCCTAAGTCCTATAGTTCCTTTATAATTATCTAGTATACTTAGTATAGTGTTAGATGAGCTCTTTCTACTATTCCAATAGACCAGTGAGCTTCCACTAGGACGCTTTTAGTTAATATGGCCATTGCTATAATATACTGTTAAAACTCCTTGCTTACGAAGTTCTTCCTAGCGTTGTGGATAATGTAGTTAGGTAGTCTAATATAGGTATTAATCCAGCATAGTTGTAGGATATCCCATGTATGTTTTACGGAGATATTATATAGCTATCTTACGGCTTAAAATCTAGTAGCTTCGTTAATAACGTGGAGGATAGGGTTTCCGTTAATGTATATAATATTAATAAAAATAGAATAGTTAAAATTAGAGTTTTAGTCTTCTTATAATATAAACTTAAACTATTTAGGAGATTTACTATGTTTCTAGCAGTGGGAATAGTACTTGGTGAGATAGTTAATAACCTATTTATTAATATTATCGTGGCCAGAGCGTTCTAATACTTTATACAGCTTGTCTGCCAATAGGTGTCCAAAGCGACAGTGAAGTCGGCGGAGTTTGGTAGTGGTTAGGTAGTAAGGGTTTTAATTAAACAAGTAGGTTATAAATGACTGCAGTGACTCTTCCTATAATAAGAAGGGGTAACCAAATTGGCAAACCACTAGCACTGATTTTGTTAGGGTAACTAGGACATTCTTAAGGTTATTATAGTAGACCTTTAGTACGTCCATATCTGCGAGACACAGTAGGAAAGGTATATTGGCCTTTATAATATGGAACTTAACATTACCAATTGGTGTGTTAACTATAATGGAGCCAATAGAAGAGGTAGAACCGATGCTAAACTAGACGTTAATAGCGCCAGCCTTTAAAGTATTAATAACGGTATTATAGGTCTTCCTGTATATAAGGTATTGTCTATAGCTAGCTGTTAATCTCTTTAAGGCTCCTATGTTAATTATTACTCTATAGAACTTATTAGAGGTATATTAGCTAGTAGCAACATAGGCAAATAGGTCTAAGTTATTGTGGTAAGCAATTGGATTAGTGCTAGTAATTGCGTAGGTAAAGGATTAGTCCACTAAGTCAGTTACAATATTAATAGCTCCTTTATGCTGTATCGTTCCGAAAGAGGTAAGAAATAATTTAGTCTGTTCCTAAGTTAGAGATAGTAGTAGTGACTTAATATTGATTATAAGAGCTTCTATTGCGTTATTAATAGATTCTAAATTAAGTTTATTATTATAATCTATTCCCTTATACTTAGTGATATATTGCTTAGCGTGTCTATTAAAGCGGCGGTTAAATCTATCCTTAAACTTCTTCTTTAATTTATTGCATTCTTCTCTTAAGTATTTAGATAACTAGCAACCTTCCTTATGGTAGACAAAGCAGCACTTCTTAGGTAGTGTATATTAGTTAGGTGGTCTATTATATAGTCAAGATAGTGGCTGGGGGTACTGCTTATAGTAACGGCGGTTAGTAAAGAAAGCTTAGGGGTTCTTATTATTTAACTTTTTAAAAGTTATAATAGAAGATTATAGGTTATTAATTAAGCCAGTTAAACTGTCCAAAGGTTTAAAGCAGGTATATTAATAAGCTGGTAACTCCTAGTAAGCGTTAATAAGTTTGTTATAGAGGAACTTATTAGTATATAGGTCTGGGTCAAGACTATACTAGAGGTATCTTAGTTCTTTAATAAGCAACTATAGGTAGTCTAAGGTTAATTTTCTAGTATTTTCGCCTTTACTTATTATAGACCTTAAGGTTGTTAAGTTCTATTGCCCTAGTATGCTATGCCTGTACTTAGGTCCCTTAAAGTAATTATATATAGCGTCGCAGATTTAGTTAAATAAAAGGGTTATAGTAACGTTCTTAAGGTTAGTGTAGTAATAGTTAAGTGCTAAGCCGTGTAGCATTATAGGGTAGGCTTTAACCCTAGCTTCTTAGGGTATATTAGCTCTACTGCAGAGGTTATAGAAGATGGTAAGTTTAAAGTTAAAGTTGTTATCTTCTCTACTGTACTTGTTGTCTTCTATATACATCTTTATGAGGTTTGTTAACTCCTTGCCGAAACCCTAGTTTAATAAGGTAGGTTATATTAATGAGATAGGTTATAGGGTTGGTAAGGTTAAGGTTAGGGTTTTAATGGTAGTTTATAAGATTAGATTTTTGGTAGTACTAGTACTGGTACTGGCACTGGCGAAGTTGTTTTTAAGGAGGTAGTTAATTTATTCTAAATTAAACTTCCCTCTAGCTACTATGTACTCTTTAATCTCGAGCTTAGTCCACTCTATAGGTTCTTGTTTTTGTAGGGTGTTAAATAGCAATTTGGGAATTGTGGCGTTTCTATACTTCCTTACCTATACGCTGTTGGTCTGTAGGAGTAATTAAAGCTTTCTAATATATATCTGGTTGCAGTTTTTGAAGATTTATACTGTAAAGTTCTGGAAATCATCCTTATAGGCTTCCTATAGTTTATTATCTTTAAAGTTATAGACCTTATATTCTGAGTTCTTAAACTATATAAAGTTATTAAAGTCTGTAATATTAATGTTATTAAAGTCTATATTAATTCCTCTGCCCTACTTCTTTTATCCTTCTCTAACTTGTTACCTAATATCCGTTATAGTGGTTCTTGTAATAACGGGTAAGTTTATGTAATAGTTATAGGGTTTAAAACGCGTAATGGATGTGAACTAAGGTTCTTTATCTTGTTAAGTTTTGGTTTTTAGGTTCTAAAATGTGTAATAAATATAAAACCAAGGGCCTGTTAGGGGGTTGGTTCCTTAAGTATCTGACGCCTTTTAGAGTGCGTAATGGACGCAAACTAAGGGCCTGTTGAGGGGTCGGTTCTTTAAGTACCTAAGGGCTATGTATAAAGAATTAAGGGCCTGTTAGGGGGTTGGTTCTTTAGATACATGTTAACTGATACTCCTTAGCAAACGGGTTCGGTAGAGGCCTGTAAGCAGGGACTGATTGAGCTTGTCTCTCTTTGTAGATGATACGTCTCCTGATTTGTAATCACTGATTAGTGTCGGTATTACTTCCGGTGATACGTATTGCTATTGTAATAGTGTAGGGGTGGTAACTGATTTTAATTAATACTTATTTATTCTCCTATTCTATAGGTGGAATTTGGTGGATTTCTTAAGCTTGCTTAGCTTACGTAACTAACCCAATTAGTTACAGACAACCTCGTTTAGACAGTTGCTAATTTAAAAATTTTATCTCCGCTTCCCCTAATTTAGCCTTTTTTTGTTAGGTATCTTATACTGCATTTTAATAGAGTCTTTTAAGATCTCTAACCTTATTTTATAACTACCGGTTCTTATATCTCTCTATAGTTAAGTCCTGTTTATACTATCTTCTTATATCTCCCTTAGAATCTCTCTCTTCCTACAACTCTCCTTTTAGGCTTTTAATCTTAGTATATAACTAATACTTAATATTCTTAAGCCGTTTTACCTTTTAGGCTAATAAGTCTCTTTGCGATATAGCTAGAGGAGCTCTAGGGATATAGTTAGCGTCAATATGCCTATAGAAAGAAGTTAACGTCTCTGAGAAATCGAACTTCGAATTATTAGTAAGTATTTAGATTTTAATATCCAACGCCTTACCTATTAGGTGCTACTTTTAAGAAAGCTATAATATAAGTTACGCTTAATATAAAATAAGATTATTTTAGTGCCTTAAATACAGTCTATAAAGAAGATTAATAGAATAAATAAGGAGGACTAATCCTTAATATAGTTATCCTTAAAAGGTTGGCCACAGCGACATTTGCTAAGTAACTTTGCCTTAGAGGTAAACTAAGAAAGCTATTATTCTCCATAGAAATGCTTTATTAACTTTAGCACTTGCGTAACCTAAGACATAGGTCTACTAATATTATCCCCGCAACCAGGCTTTGCTTACTTAAGAAAATAAATAGTAAGTTCTCTATTAGGATCCTGCTTCTATGGTTTAAGAGCCCAATCTATACAAAGACCTTAAATAATAGCAAGATTTCCTAGTTTATGCTAAAGAGCTAGATTTAGCTCTTTAATAATAGGTTTTTATTTGCCCTGCTCCTTTTTAGGAGCCATATATATTATCTTGGGAAAATAACGTATGTAAAATGCCTACAGTGTAACGTAACCCAACTATCTATCCCCCTTAAATATTATTAGGGATAGCGGTGTTATCTAGTCTTTTAGATATTTGATATTAAGATTTTCGGCACAAAAATAGACAGCTAAAAAGCCACGCTAAATAATACCATTTTATTTAGAGCCTAGGAGTTGTTTAAGGATAGTATAGTAAGGTTTAAGATACTTTAAATTTTTAAAACAACTATGTAGAGTAGGAATTAAGCAAGAAATTAATAAAATATTCTTAAGAAGCGCATCTCTCTTATAGGAGTCTGTAATGGTAGGAAATGTTGTTTTTAATTATATCTAACTTTTAATGGAAATCCGGTCCCTTTTGGAGATAGTAGGTGCGTAAAGCTCCAGTTTATATATTGTAAGGGCATTAATAGCAGAATATAAGATGTTTAAAGTTTTATGGGGTAGAATAGTTATATAGGGTAAAACAGTTTCACGGCCTAGAATTTGATTCCACTTAATTAAAATATACTTAAGATAATTAAGGATCTCCTAAATATGCATAAGTAAGAGTATACCTATATAGTTTAGAAGTATACCTTGTTATACTTTAAACCTAAAAAATAATATAGAGTGCCTGGCTAAATGGGGTAAAAGAGTTCCGGTATATTATTAAGTACGTAAAATGTATCTTAAAAACGCTTATTCTTTAATAGCTACCGTAAATCTTTCTCTTTTGTGGATGTAGGCTAACTCCACTATCAGCTCTCCAATTTATTATCGTTTCTTTAACAATAATATAAGATCTTATAAAATATTTCTCTGTTTAAGAAGGGCTGCTTATTTCTAAAGGCCTTTATAATATTTGTTAAAGCGTTTAAAGAGAGTTCTAGAAATCGCGTTAGATACTTAAGGGGGGTATAAATATTAAAACTTACGTTTAGAGTAAAGCTTAACAGTCTACTATTGATTATTTAGATTTAGAATTTGCTTAGCAGTATAGATACGGTATAATCTATTAAGGCAATCAACTTAGGCTATAGGAAGGTAGGGAATCTTCATAGTATCTTCCTTCTAATAAAGTGTATTCTTGTTAATACTAGAGACCCTAAGGGCATTTATAAGTGCATTATTATCTATAATAGCCTTAATAAAATGTTCCTTAGTTAATTGGTCGCAACTAGTTCTCTTAAAAACTTTTTTTAGGACTATAACCTTTTTTTTAGACGGCCTACAATAATATTTACGCGCTAAAGGATGCTTAAAATTAAGTGCTTTAAGGTTAACCTTTGCAACCCCTCTAAAATACTGCGCTTTAATAGCTGCGAAGTCTTTATCTAGCGTATCCATTGCTATTACCTCTTCTTTTAAGTACAGTACGAGCTACAAGAAATCTTAAAAGTAGTTATAATATAAGCCTAGTTTATAGAAGATCGAAAGAGGGCGAAACGTCATTCGCCCCTAAAAACCCGCGTATATTTAAAAGTAGGAAGGATTTAGGATTTAGGATCCTAGAATTTAGTTTCTTAAATTTAGATTTCAATTTTTTCTAATCTAGTATTACTAAACTAGATTCCGAATTCGTTTTCTAGAAAATCGACTAAGCACCGCCTCTAACAGTGTGTCAATTCTCCTATATTCAAGGCGTAGTTTATTAAACTATACTAAGAAAGCGGTTATAAGAGCAGCTTATATACCAGAATATAAGACAACTAGTTAACGGTTCGCCAAGCCGAGCGGTGCCGCGCACATTGTATTGGCGCACGTCTTTTAAATCGCCTAGCCGCCACTGGCAGAGTACTAACTTATTCCTATTAGAATAACACAAATACTGGAACCCATCTCTATTTTAGTGTATATATCCTACTATATCTTTCTTATATTATCATTATCGTAATAAAGCATCTCTAAGACCAAAAGTATAGTAAGAAAGCATCTTGTTTTATATTTTATAACCAAATCCTATACTTATTAGGCAATAGGTCAAACATCTATAGAGTATCCTAGTAACACCTATAAGGATATAGGCTTGTTAGAACTAGAAGACTCTAACTATAATCCTAAGTCTAGCTCTAAAGAGGAAACTGGCATTTTAAAGAACGCCGCAGAGCCCTATATATACTAATTAAAAAAGAATGCGAATAAGCTAAAGCTAATGAAGAGGTTTAACTGCATGGTTAAGGGGTGCAAGTCCAATTTTTCTAGGTAGTTATCCCTCTTAAGATATATCCAGGATATAGTAAAGGCGGAATCGCCAAGTATAGCCTATATTACCTACCTCTACTAGTTAAAAACTAAACCCTATAAATCCTATAGAGAGGACTTTAAAGATCTAAAGCTACTTAATTAATACTATAGAGTAAAACACCTAGACCTATAGAAGGAATTAACGGAAATAAAGCCTTAGCTAGTAAAGCCTTAACTAGTAAAGCCTTAGTTATTAAGATATGCGTACTTAAAACAATTTAGCCTTTTATTTACTAACATTACCTTACTAATTAGCAATACCTAGTCTATCCTTATCCTCTATTTAGCAAAAGCGTTAACTAAGCCTATTAACTACCTTAGGCGGTTACGCCACTTATACTAGCAATTAAGCCTATAACATTGCTTTATAAGAGCTCTGCGACCTAGCCTTAATGCTATATAGCAGTTATTACGATTAACCGACAACTCTTAACTATACTTAAGGCGGCTAGAGCGTAAATAGTTTTAATATAGTTACTTAAGTTGCAAAACGCCCAAAATATAATAATAATTATAAGTAGATTACTAATATATAATACGCCATAGCTAACCTAATAGTACCCTATAAATCCTTGCCAATTTAGAATACCTAGACCTAGAAACACTTAAATCTAGAAGCATTAAATATATCTACTTTCCTAACGGATAGTCAATCTGCCGCTTACCTAGGGGGACTTAGTCAAGATACTTAAGTTATCCTTAATATAGATATTTATACAATAGACCCAAATAATTCCTCTAGTCTCCTGGAAGAAACTATATTACTATATAGAGAAAATAGGTTATACACAGTCTCTATTACGCCATAACTTCTTGTCAATTTCTTGCTCGCAAAGTTTAATCCTTTAAAGAGCGTCCTGTTTAAACTTCTATAGAAAAGGGAGCACGGACTTCTAACGATCTATTTAAGTGATAAAAATATAGTGTTATTTTTAAGCGACTTAGGCTTAGAGCTACTAGAGTACTCTCTAAGTTCTGCTGTGGCGGAAAAACCGTACTAAAGGATTACCAAAAAGTATATATCTTCTGCCCACCCTAACGATAGCCCAACCCTATTCCTCTAGACTTATACTAATCAAGTTATATAGAGGTGCTTGTACTGCCCTAATACCACTTTATTTCTAAACAAAGACTGCAAGAATATCTTTATCTATAACTAATATATTATTACTAACCGTGGTATTCTCGTCTATCTTAACCTCTTATTTACACTATATATTGCTTAGTAAAAAATATATTGCTATAAGCTATAGAGAGTATTACTATTTTAAAGGCCTTTTGCTCTAGCTTAGCATTAGAAAAATTCTAAATCCTATACGCCACCTCTTCTATTAATATTGTTTATATATAATAAGAGCGCTAAACATTTTTAGCCGCCTACTACTCTGGGGATTTTACCTAAAGTTTTTAGGGAGATTGGTTTTAGGATTCATAGCTATATAAGGAAGCGCTTATAGGACTATATAGAAAGTAAATACCATTTACTAGCCTTATAGGCTTAATAGTTGACCTATAGATACTTCTATATATAAGGCTTTTCCGCTTACTTATATTGTATCTACTCCCTATAGAGTTAATCAAATATAACAAAACTGCGCTAATAACAATGGCTTAAAAGTTAGTAGGTAAAGTACAATAAGAAATAAGTGGCGATAAAAAGAACTGTAAAAATAATTTAATGCCTAACCTCCTTATTCCCTTTTTAGAAGGTGGGGCAATCTACTAAGGTAGTATCCCTCCACGCCCTCCGACTAGTTATTATTACGTTATTACTACCACTAGCCACTTTAGCCTATTAGAAGTACGAAAGATACTATAACTCTCTTTTAAAATTACGTTTATTTAACTCTATTAAAGCAATAGTTCCTCGCTTTATATTGCCATAACTTTATAGTTTAAAGTCTTAGCCCCCCTTACTTAGCTTTCTAAACTACCAACTTACTAGGCATAAGTGCGTAGAAACTTTTTCTTTGGCCTAAGCTAGCTACTAAATCGGCTAACTAAGTCGTTTTTATAACTCCCATATAAGGCTTATTACGGCAATTATACTCAACATAAACTGCTTATAATTCGCCTTAATTTTTAATATAGGGGGTAGGGATATTATAGGGTACCTAACCATTATACATAAGTCTAGCCTATGGTTAAGATAACAATCATAATTTAAATATTAAGGTGCAGTATATATATATTACCTAGTTGCATAACTAAGGTTACTATTTCTCCTGTCTACCGTTCCTAGGTGCATTTACCAATATTTATAGTATAAGTTGCTTTATTACCCAGAAAGGCTATATACTATATTAAAGAGATACTAGAAGTACGTTCTTTATCTACTACTATTTTACTAAATCCCATAGGAAAGTCTTAAGGCGTATATTTAGTAATATAGATTAATTTCTAGGCCTAAAAGAGTATAGAACGGACAACCTATAAATATATCAGTGTTCTATTCTATTAATTTTAAGAGTATTAAAGCTCTTATATCGTTAACAATAATATCCTCCCTAATTATATCGCTTTTAAATATATTCTTAATAACCCCTTTTAAGCAAAAAGCGCCTTCGGATTATAAAGTGCGTATAGCCTTATTTAAATTAGCTAGGAGAAAGAGCGTCCGTCCAATTATTTATACTTATATACTTTAGGTATCCATCCTTTAACCATTAATCTGCTAATACTAGTTAGAGAATAAGGAGCTATTTTAATAGGGCGTAGTTGGGTTATATATAACATTAGAGCAGTTTTCCAAAAGCCATAGAATTTTAACATAACCCTTCCGTTCTATAAAAGCGTAAAAAGAGATAGTTAGAGGACAAGATATTACTACAGAAGGCATATTATGTAATTACTTTTCTTTATTAAATATAAAGGGACTATGTATAGCCTCTATAACCTAATAGCGGATATAAAAAAAAAAGGAAAGAGAAGAAATAAAGGATAAGAAGCAGAATAAAAAGAAAAAGTATTTTCTAAATAAACCTATACTTAAAGTTTCTTAAAGGGAATAAGGCTACGGGCGCACTTACTAAGCCTACTACTAGGCTCCTAACTGGTTAAGCAGCGAAGTGTATATATATAACTAGTAATAACTTACCCTGGTAAAATACCTTCCTTAAATTAGAATAGGTGCTAACAGCTAATATAAGAATATAATATCTAAATAAAAGTGCGAACCATTAAGAAATAAAGACGTTATTCTTATTAACTTAATAACGTATCCATAACACAAAAAAAGAATGGAATATATAATAACTAATCTTAGGTTAACTAAGAATAGCTACATATGGATATCTAAATATTTAAGCTACAAGATACCTTTTTTACGTTAAAATAGGCGCCGTGGCTGTAAAATCTATAACTTAAGTAGTAGTCCTAATGTAGACGTAAAAATAGGTCCGCATAATGCGATTAGTATAAGTATTAAGTTTGGAGTCTACCCAAATTAAAAGCATTACATTCTTTACTACTTCGCTAATTCGATTCCTCTAGGAAGATAGAAGCTAATAGGATTAAACTGGAGTTCTAAATACAAAGGTATAAATAATTACCCACTAGAACGGAGCAAGCCTAAATTCGCCTAATAAACGCCATAGACTATTATATAAAACACCTCGTTTTGACATCTACCTACCTCTTAATCTAAAAGGGAGATTAGAATTACTCTAATGGTTAAAAGCGTCTTTCACAATGGTAAATATAAAATTACACAAATTATAACTAATTATATGCCCCAAAACCACTTTATTAATACTATCTCGCTAATACTCTATAGCTAGCTTTAAGTAGAGCACTTTAAACAAAGCTTAGTTCTGGAAAATCTGCTAATATAATAGGTACTCTCTTAACTAAACTAGTTGTGTTCCCATCTACTATTAAGACTCCTTTATAGGTAGCCTACCTACCTACTTTTAGCAGTTAGGACAATCTTTACGCAGCTTCCAGTTAAGCCTCCATACTTATTTAGTAGCTATCCTCTTCAATATACCCTGCCCTCTAAATTTAATATATATAAAGCTAAAAGGGCCAATAGTTATCTTACTACTACTGCCTTTAGTTCTATGGCATTAATATTATTATCTAAAAATAGTTCTAGACGTTCTTCCGGTATATATTTAAATATTACCAAATATATAGTGTTGGCGAAGTCAAGTAGGTCTAAGTATAGCAAAATTATACACAAATCTTTATTAAGTATATAAACCCCTAATCTTTTTTAAAATCGGAAAGTATTATTATAGAAAATGTCTGATGGTGCCTGCTTGATTTTTGTTGCCTAAGTCACGTGGATTGCGTCTAAAGTAGATTAGCTGAAAACGCAGGCAACAGTATTCTAAGCCACTCTAATAGCAGCCTACCTCTCACGGCGCACCATTGGCAATCACCCTCTCTAGTACACGCGGACCCACTAGTATAATTGGGAGATTTTGAAGCACGAAATTGTTCTGGTCCCTGCTTACATTGGTCGTTATCATAAGTGAGGCTCATCGTTATCCTTTCAAAGTATATGAACCATAAACAAGGCTAAGCTGGCCGTAAGTACGGAGATTCGACCGCAACATAAAAGATGCAGGAGACAAGGCATCAATCAATCAGGCACACAGCTGAAATATACCATGTTTAGGACGGGTCCTTCATGCAGACGATTTTTGAGAAGGCTGAAAGGTTGCCGTACTCACACAAGGCTATGTTATCGAGGTATGGTGGTACCAAGCAATGATTGGCTGCCATTGCATTGCGAGCTGAAGTGGCCCCCGGACTCGACACAGTGTATGTGGCCGCGCAGTTCTCATCTGCCGAAACTCATCTCCGAGAGGCGCTCGAAGGCTGAGCTTGAGGTTTTGTTTTTAATAGGTCACGAATTAATCGGGTAACAACAGTCCAGTCAGCGAATGCTTGCGCCACCTACGTAGGCGAAGCCGAACTCATACAAAATTCCAGGTGAAGTCTTGCTTTTCAGATGTTCGTCATAATAGCATCCATTCTACAGACCCGACATATTTCCGCCCCCACAAAAGACACCCTTTCGTGTTTCATCGTGTTATCGCATTACTATCCGCCTTTAAACGAACGATCCACTTATGGGGAATTCCGGCAAGAATACCGTTCCTCAGCTCCAGAACATTTCCGTAGGAAATATCAACCCCACCAAGCTCATAAATAAACTAAGATCGAAATATCCGGAGTCTTCTACGTTCCAAGTGAACGTAAGTACAAGAAATAATTCGGTGAATCATTACTGATAGCATACTCAGATCGCCCACAACGTCTACTGCATCCAGGCACCAGAGATGCTCACTCCAGTAAGCTTTGTACATCCATACTCTGCAAGGACACCGCAACTAACAAATTCGAACAGAGCGAGATTGAAGAGTGCAGGTAGTAACTGTTTGAACAACATACATAGAACGGAATGCTTGGGCCTAGAATTTCGTAAATCACCTGAAAAATTATTTTTTGGTTTAAAGCTTTACGCAAGTTCTCGCTAAGCATTTGCTTTTTCCATCGTCGAGTACACCACCATGTGTTCATGGAGTCTCAAGCGCCGCTAGTTAGCGCCAGGCGCTAATTCGCAGTCCAGCCTTTCGCTAATTGTCCGCCAATACGTGTGCATCAAAACCATTCTTATTTCACTGCGCGAAGTCGATACGTGTGGCCTTTACTACAATTTGTGCTTGTGGTGCGTTTCGAAATCCACTTCAAGGTTCCTCAGAAACGCCTCGTCATGCAAGTTAAACGAAAAGATCAAGTCGCATAATTTCAGCCTTCCTCTTGCAGCTGCACAGCCCTCAGCCTAATGCAACTTATGGGAAGGCAACCAATTATACCGCGAGGCGATAGTATGTGATCCGCGGCCATCTGAACGCCTGCTCATAGCTGCATGCAGCGTAGCATTGGTGGTTGTTGCCTTGCGATCAAAAAGTTTTACCTAGCATAAATACGACCTCTGGTGTATGATGCCGAAGCCAGAGAGAAGCGCCACATCGTCTTAGGCGTAAATTGTTCCTCTCTTCCTTTTGAAGATCTTATTCTCCTCTGTTACTATTGCCACCGCCATATTACCGGGGATAGTTTCCAACAGACATAAATCCTGTTTGACTTCCTAGGGGCCAGGCCGGACCTTTAAGGCGACCGGCTCGGAGGACGCGAGTAGATGACGCTGATCTTTCCAGCCAGCTCAAAGGTCACATGATCAAGAGCCAATTCGAGAAGACACCCTTCCAGGATACGCACAGTAACTCTTGGCAGTAACTTTACTGTCCGAATCTTTTCCAAATCAAGCGGAAGCTCCAAGACACTACTCAAGCACCTATTTTACTAGTAAAAGCCATACAAATGCAATGTTCACCCAATACCCCGGCACCACCCCGGCACCCCTGCGAGCTATTGCATAATTAAATAAAAACACGAATTTTATCGCCGTTAAAATCGACGTTATATTAACATTAACGTCAATTAACGCCTCTTAATTGCTAACCACCCTCCATATAAATACGCAGCTATGGCGCCCTAGGCTCTATACTAAGCAGAACTAGGTTCTTATTTAAAATAGACGCTCCTACTACTACTATACCTTAAGCAAACCAACTAGTTAAATAGAAGGCCTATAAGAAGCTAAGAAATAAAGATATAATCGCGGCAATATAGGCAGCTATTTAATCTATCCCTCCTAAATACTTGCTTAAGCTAGAAGCTAGTAAGCACTATAATACTTACGATTTAGTAATATAGCGCTTTAACAATTATGCGTTCTCTTAAGGCCTCGAGCTCTATATAAGTGGTAGCCAGGTTATATAGTGAGTTTATATAAAGTACAGAGCTTATAGTAAAGAGACTTATAATAATCGGAAGCTTATAGAGGAGGACCGCTAGTAAATTGTTACGGCACTGTTACAGACCCTAGTCAGGGGCTCGGTCGAGCCTTGGCGCCATATATATAGACGTATCCTTTCCTTGACCTTCTTCTAGTCCTTGTCTTGGAATTCTTGTATACTGGCTACCAATAGATCCTTATTCTGTTGACTAAGCCCTTTACATTAATAGATAAGGGAGGTAGATATCTTAGGCGACTAAATAAGAAGATTTTAAAGAAGAGCTGTCCCTATTAAGTTTCCGCTTATAAGAATATAGTTAATAGTGTAACAGTTCACTAGCACTACGCTGAGACACAAGATCGTCGCCTAAGAGGCTCCGAGACAGGATTGACCCTACCCTTATATGTCTCAGATACGGTTAAATATTGAGTTACAGACTCTGGAGTTCGGGGTCTACTTTCATATATTTAGTTCACTTAATTTCCATAGATTTAGAATTAAGTTGCTTATTTAATTCTTCTATACCGCAAGCTTACAGTTATAAGTCCAAATTGCACTACCTACTAAATCAATTAATCTACTACCTTATTTACAAAGTTACTACTTCTACCACCTTTGCAAGTGTCTTGAGCTTCTTTACTTACTAAATAAATGGATAGTTGCACCTAACTAATAAACGTACCCAACAGACGAACAAACTAATGAATTAAAAAACGTTAAAATAAGGTTTCGCTAAGACGCTAACCTAGGACCCTACTTGACCTATTAAATTCTAAAAATAATAACTAATATAGACGGACCTTATTTAAAATTTAACCTTATCCTTAAAAGGCCATCTAATTAGATATAATGGTTCTTTATTATTTAAGATACTGCTAAAACTAATAAGGTATGGCAGTACATCAACCTATTAAAGAAGAAAAATAAGTTTCTAAAGCTGGAGTAACCTAGTTAACCTATACTAAGAGACGTGCTTTCTACCGCTATATTAATAGCCAAGCTAGATCCAAACTAACTTATTGCCTATAATTAACTATACGTGGAATATAAGGATAATATCCGCATATACTAGAAGCAAGAGCAAGCCGTAAACAATATTAGCAATTATATTATTTGCATAACATTGGTAGCGTTCCTCCCTCTTATTAATGGCCTTAAAACGGTATATAAACGCCTTAAAGCATTAAAGGCTATACTTGCCCCTACTACCTTAGGTTAAAAGCATAACGTCCTTAATTAATATATAGCCCTTAAAGCCTATAATTGTTGGTTACGCAAGGTAATATCACGTAGCTACGGTTCGTAGATAGTATAATAATTGTTAATGTATTTTCTTGATGATGAGGAAGGGCGAGGAGCTTAAAGCTCCTCGCCACGCTAGTGCCGCGGCAACACGTGACCACACGTAATATATTCCCGACACTAGCAATTCTTCTTTTGTGGATGCCATCTATATATAAATAACGCAATTAAGCATAAGAAATACCAATTCTTATTACTTACTATTACTATTGCAATATACGTCTCGCTGTTAAATGTCTCTAAACTAAAGTCTATAGAATGCTATCTTGCAGAGATGCTGAGCTAAAGAGGAGAAGAAGAAGAGGAACCGTTTAGGGGTCAGAGGTAGTTATCTTACAAGGGCCGCTAAGGCGCTAGTAGTAAGTGAGCTAATAGCAATTTTCCATCCCGGGGATGGAAAATCCTAATTAGCTAGTTAAAGTTAGGGTCGGCAGAATATGGCAGAATTTAGGGTTATTAGAATATGGTAGAATTCCTACTCCCTCTTAACCTAATCTTTAACTCGTATATATAGAGTATTTGTGTTAACAAACGTTTTAAGAGCCTTATTTGGGTTTGCCTTTATTATTATATCTACTAGGTTGTCTTGGCCATTAATCTATCAAATCTTAAAGAGTTCTTGCCGTTTATAGGATTGCTAAAGTGCTATAACATCAATTATAAGGCGCTTCTCCTTTGTAGTACCAAGCTTGACTAAACACTCGTAGAGGGAATATAAGTTGGTGCACACGATTATAGGGATAATAGGAAGTTTAAGTCAATCTATAATTATCTTTAGGGTAGTTCTAATTGCAATTACTATATTAACTCCGCTAACTATTCCATATATCTCTAACGCTAGAACGCTTTAAGTAACGCACTTACTCTTGGTTAAGCTCCAATAGATAAGATTGCCGTGGATTATAAAGTTATTCTCTCTAGTAGATTTGTTTATAATAATAATTTTATATCCTAGCTAGGAGCTAAAATCTTTATTATTTATAAACAATCTATCAACAAATACAAAGAGCTTAGCGGTAGGAAGATTAATAGGCACATAGAGTAATCCCCAATTAAGATGGTTTATTTGCCAGGAAAGACGCTTATTTAGGGTAAGAACGTCGTCCTTAGTTAGTTCCTAGTATTAAGCGGTAATAGAGAGATTAAATAAAGCCTTAGGTTAGTAGATAGAAGCAACATAAGCTCTATAAGCGCGTTGCTCCATATATCCTTGCTTTAGAGAATTAACGTTAATAACGTTAATCTTCTTGCCTTAACCCTTCTGGCGCAAAGCAATGGAATCCTTGTTTAGGGAGAGGATGCATCCATTAAAGAGTAATAGTATTATTAAATTAAGCCTTTCCTTTAGCTTTGCTATAAGGTTTACCTTTACTAGCTTATCTTCTTTAAGAGCTAAGAATTGGTCGTCTCCTAAGATAATTATATTATTAGTTTACATGCCGACGATTCCGAATAGAGTTCCTATAGTTATAATAAGGAAGCAGGGATTAAATATAAAAGTAATTATTAAAAGCTTCTCTTTATAGTGCTTACTATAGGTAGCCTACCAATAGGTTCCTGCCTCTACGATTTTATATAATGGCTTAAGCACAACTATAATTGTATCTTTGGGATATTAGTGGCGAATTTGCTCTGGAAGGTATGCTAATATTAAGCGCTAAAGGTATATCTCTAATTGGGTATAGGCCTAAGTAATATCTTATAAATAGACCGCTATTTTATTCTTTATTAAGGAGGAAGCTAATATAATAATAACTTGCTAACTAGCTTATTAAATTATTAGAGATTACATAAGAATTATCTCCTTACTATTATTGTTGTAACCTTAGATAATAAGCCTTAATTTCTTAAATAGGGCGTTAGTAGCTTTACCCTTAATCTTATTAACTATCCTTAACTTAAAGATGCGAACTTTATTAAACTTAGTAGGGTCATACTTCTTAAATTTAAAGACTCCTTTTATAATAAAACCGTCGATCTCCTACTTATTAGATGCTTGGAAAGGAGCTCCTAGGGTTATAATATAACCTTCCTTTTAAAGCTGTTTTGCGAGCTCAAAGTTAGCCTTCTCTTTGGCTGTTATAAAGGCCATTAATAACTTAACTCTATTCTTAATAGCGGCAACAAATTGCTCTTTAAAATTAATAAAATGTTAGTAATTTTATAATCCCTTTAGGCGGCCTCTACCGCGTTATAGTTATAGCACATCTACTATAATTATATTGGGATTGTAGTCGCCTTTTAAAGCATATTAATTGTGGTTCTCCTTTAGGGCGTTTTCTAGGGCATCCTGCAAAGGCTTAGAATTGTTATCTTTGTAATAAGGCTTAACAACAGTTAGACGGAATTAAGTGGGTCTGTAAGGCATCTAAATAGTACAAGTTTAACCATTAATTATAATAAGTTAATATAGGCCTAACTATCCTCCCTTTTTACGCCATATATATACCTTAGACTGGAGTGGCAGATTAAGCGTAGTTAAGATATTTGGGCCATTTTTTATTCCTAGTGCGTTATTGACCTGGTGTGTAGCGTAGAGACGTCGTACCTTCTTTATTGCCTTGCGAATCGCCTCAGCTCGTTACACAATGGAGGGAGATGGTGGAGAATTGTCTATTATTTAAGGGTAGGCGCCAAAGACTAGTAATATAGGTATAAGTCTATCTAGGCTAGCGGAATCGTTAATAGCTTTAATAGCTATTTATAAGGTAAGTTTTTTACTAGCGTCCTTTAGTTCTAAAGAGATAATCTTATATACGCGGCGTAATAGCGCGTAATATCGCTCCACTTTTCCGATACTATTATATGCCTTAATAGGGACTTCCTTGACCTTAATTGCCATTGCCTTTATTTATTATTAAAACTCTATAGATAAGAAGTTCTTTCCTATATTATAAACGATTTAATTAGGGGGTCCTAGGTAGATATTAATCTAGCATAATTAAAGGGTATCCTATACGTTCCTAGCTAATATATCCTTTAAGAACCGTGCAGCTTAGAAGGAGGTTAAGAAGTTAATAACTTAGAGTACTAGCTTACCGCTAAGATATATAACGTTAACGATAATACAGAAGTTAAAGTTGTAGTTATCTTTAAGGGTGAACTTAAATTAGCCAGGGGACTTCTAGTTTATTTAGTAGTAATAGCAGTACTTTATAAGATGTTTAATTACCTTAATTTTGACCTTATAGCCTGTTTACTGGAGAACCCTAAGTAATTAGTAAACTAATAGGTAACCAAAACGATGGTGTAGTTGGCGTAACTCTAACTTGGTTAAATAGCTTTAAGCAACGCTCTTTTCTAGTTATTAAAGGAGCAACCAAGGGTGACCTTACTTGCGTATAATAGGCACCCGATTATCTCCCTATATAAGCATATTTTCGAGGTTATTAAGCTTAACGCCTAATTTATCTATGTCCCTAATGTAGAATAGAAACGGAGTGTTCGTGGGAATAATATGGAAAGTAATATATCCTAAGGGGGTTTGGACCCTAATTGTGCTAAGAGAGATTAGAGTACCTTTACTAAAACAAATTATATGTTGGCCCGCCGTTAATTGGTTAATTTAAACAGAGCTATTAAGCTACTAAAGAGCTTAAACTTAAGGTTCTCCTACTATAGATACTCCTGCGGCTCCTATATCCGGTATAATACTATGGAAGACGTTCGCCAAGTATCTATTATTAAAGGAAAACGCGGAACTCTCCTTTGGCTTATTAAAGATATCTAATCTTATAATAGAATGGAGCGTAGATTGGTTATTAAGAATAGCAACGGTTTATATACCATCTACCTTACCATACTCAGTAAAGTATTGGTTAGGAGAGTAGTCCTTAATTTCTATATCTATAAGGAGCTGTTTAACCTTATTAACCTCACCTTTAAGATCTTCTACGCCTTCATATTAAACCAGGAAGCTTTAGAAGTAGGCTATAGTAACCTTATAGTTTTTAACATTTCTTATGCTCTAACGAAACTTATTATATGCCTCCTTTTACTTATTAAGGGAGTGTCTAGTTAACTAGCAATTTGGCTTTTTACAAACATAGCACTTCTTCTGGCAATTACTTTAAAATAAACCTCTATAAGGGCCTCCACAATTGCCTTATAGTTAACGTTAATTATAGCCTTTACCGTATTCCCTACCACGGCTACTATATGTTTGGTCAGTCCAGTTGTGATTATATTAATCAGGAATACTTAGTTAGGTAAAGTTTTTAGTATAGAACTATTAAGATTCTTATATTTGCATTATAGTACCTATAGCGGAGCGTAGCTTGGTATATACTCCTTTAAACGTATCTATAGGTTTATATAGCGCCAAATTACACTTAGGAATGCCACGGCAGGCTAAAATAACTTGGTCCCTTAGGCTGTTCTTATTTTAGTAAGTTTCAGTAAGGCCACATTGGATTTTCTAGAGTTTATTAAAGAGTAGTTAAAGGCACTCTAAACAAGTCTTTATTGGGTTAGAAGCAATAACTCTCTAAAATATAGTCTCCCGCTATTCGGATATATAAAGTTAGCAATTCTTATTAGTCTTAAAGTAGGCTCTAGTAAGCTGAAGCATTATATTAAAGCTATAGTTTTTACCCGCAATATAGTCGTAATAGAATATTGCCGCCTATCCCTTTAATATGATAGAGAAAGCGTAATAGTACTAGTGGCGTTAAATTCCGACCTTATTGCAACAGTTATAAAAGACCTGTAGTTTTGCTCTAAGTATGTTATATAGTTCTCCTCTAAACTTCTTCTCTTTGTCCGAATATACCTTCATCAGATTCGTGACTTCTTGTAGTAAAGGCTTACTGGTTAGCTAGAGTAGAGAAGGTAGAGGCGGAGTAACTCTAAGTAGGAGAGTACCTCTAGGTGGGAAAGCAGCTCTAGGTAGGGGATCAGCGTTCTAGGGGTTTTAATATAAATTAAAGTTGCCTTCTAAAGAATATAGGTTGTTTTTAGGTTTCTATAGTTAACGTATAATCTCAGCTTCTGTCTATATTGGTTCTTTTATACTAATAATAACGGCCTAAATATTGCTAGTAATTAGGTTACCGTTCTTAGTAACGTATATCCTATTCCTATAGAGAAAGTCTCAAAAATTCTAAACAATATTAACGTTGTTAAGTGCCTAGGTATTAGCAGTCCATCCTATAAAATCCTCCCTAAAATACTTCCATAGTTGTAAATTGGCGTAGTATCTATTTCGGTAGAATATAATATAGTGTAGGAGAAAGCCGTTAACTTGTTTTACGGTATAAGTTGTTATATTAAAGGCGAATTCGTCCCAATCTTCATTAATAAGTTTCGCGTGCTTAGCTACCCCTAGTAGTAAGGAGTCTTTCCAGTTATTTAAAGTAGGTGTAGCCATGTTTTTAGAGGGAGGGAAGTGTTATTAGTGTAGGGATTGTTATTTAGTGCGCGTTTGTGACGTGTATTTGCGATTATAGGGCTTAGAACCAGTTCTGGCCTTAAATTATAAAGACTTGTAAAGCATATTGTTCTATATAATAGACGCAAGAATTTGTAATCTGGGAAAGGCTTAGGACTAGTTCTGGCCTTTTAGATTTTTAGATTTGTAAAAGAGTTCTATTTAAGGTTTAGGACTAGTTCTGACCTTAAAAGACAGCTTCCTCTAGCACGAGTAGCACTGGTATAGTGGCTTGTCTCTTCTTAGTGATACCTAGCTGTTCTATAGTATAACTGTAAAGTTAACCACTAATCAGTGTTGGTTACATAAGGTAATATCACATAGCTACGGTTCGTAGATAGTATAATAATTGTTAATGTATTTTCTTGATAATGAGGAAGGGCGAGGAGCTTAAAGCTCCTCGCTACGCTAGTGCCGCGGCAACACGTGACTATATGTGATATATTCCCGACAATAATAAAAAGCAAAACATTAAAAAATGGTTAAATAGCTGGAGGAACGTTTATAAGCTAGTAGAGTAATTAGGGCTTCTAGACGTATAGGGATTTAGGTCCCACTATAATTTTATATAAGCTATTAAAGCTATCTCTTCTAGTTTTATAGGAGCGCTAAAAGTAGACCTAATTAGGAAAGAATAAAAAGATAAAGAGGCCCTATCATTATTAATCTAATTAAGGAGTTCAAGGAGCACTACTGCATATAGCAAGCATCGTCTACCTTAGCTGCCAATAACTCTGTATTTGTAACCCTTTAAAACAATTCCAATTCTAATTTAGACTCTAATAGTAATTTAAATTTAAATTTAAAATAGAATAAGGAATGCATATATGGCCTTATATATTGGTTTAATAAATGCTATTATATTACTAAGCACAAGCGCTTTTAAGGATGGAGACTAAGGGTAGATATCTAGAAGAAAGTAGACGAAGCTATCTACACCTTAGATTAAACATATTATTAACTAAATTTAAAAAAGAGAATAGGAAGTAAAGGAGAATAATTAGAATATAGAATCTATAATTAATTTTAATTCTAAAACCCTACCTTTTACTAAACCGACTAGCTATACTGCCATATTTAGTACTGGTTAAACTCCTTTTAAACTCCAGAATACCTAGATACTTAACCCTAGCATAAATACCCACGTCTATAATAATAAAGAAGACTTTACCTTCTTATACTTAGTAGTAGAAGACAACTACCTAATTACTAGCAGAAATTTTAAGAAATTTTAAGCTTATGGAATAGTAACCATTACTGTTAATATACCTACTAGGAAGTTAAAAATAAAGCTATTCTATATAACACTAGCACCCACCATATTTATAAATATTGTAGCATCTTTAAGAGCTACTAATAACGATATCTATTTTAACTTAGGATAAAACTTGCTATACTGTTTAGCAACTGGCAAAACAGTATACTATGTAAAACAACTAGGGGGCTACTAGGCACTGATGCACAGAGAGCCTATAAGTACCTTAGATTTAACTTAATTAACCTTCTTAACAGGAAGATTTCAGCCAAGCTAAATGGCCTATAAACTAATTAGAGCCATAGCTATAAGATAGTATAAAATTCTTAGCTATATAGGACCTAATGCTATTACGCAGCTTCCTAAGCATATTACTGGCGCAAAGCTAACTAAATTTAAAACTAATAAATGAGCACCGCTTAAAATCAAATGTGAAGTTTGCTTATTAGTAAAGTATATATAGCAGATCTCCTAAAGACAAGAACACGAATTTCCAGCCACTCAACCATTTAAATGGCTAGTATTTGATATTATCTACCTTAGAGTACCAGGGTACAACAGCAATAGATATATTATACATTTCTATTGCACGTATTCCAAATTTAACTTTATATATACTACTAAGAATAGGGATAAAGCTACTATCCTACCTACCATTTGCAAGACTTACTATTTAATTAAAATATAATTCTATTAAGACGTTACCTTCTTCTAGAGTAATAATAAATAAGTATTTAGATAAATAGAAGACATCCTAGAGACGTAGTATGCAGATAAAGGCATTGCTTTTAAATGCTAAGCACTATATACTAAATAATAAAATAGTAGAGCAGAATAATCTAGACAAACCCTTATGGAACGATTAAGATCTATACAGCTGGAAGCATCCTTATCCCTATCTCTAGGATTAAAAGCTTTTCTTGCTGCTAGCTATGCACTTAATTAAACACTAAATAAGTAACTAGGGTGGAAAACTCCGTATAAGGTCGCCTACGGTAAGCTACTATTACTTACCTATACGTATAAATATGGTTGTAAGACCTATACGCTAAACAAACAGGTTAGAAAGGGAGATAAGCTAGTCCTTATGCATTAATTAGACACCTAGTTAGCTATAATTTAATCAATATTTACCAAATCCGGATTCTAAGTTTTTATAAAGTCATTTAAACCAAAGATGTTATATTTAATAAGACCTTATTCTATAACCCTAAGGGTTAAAACATTAATTACTTCTTAAGGGAAGTATTAGAAGATACCATCTAGACAATTAGTCTACTAGAACCTCTTAAAGACAAATCTAAGGATAAATCTATCTTATATAGACCTACCTCAAATATAGATTAAATAAATACATTAAACGATTCAGCAGAGCTTCCTATAAAGGACATTAAATAGCTACCAACTCTTAGCAGAACGGTATCTTTAGATTTACTAGAAGTAAATACTATACCAGGAGGACTTTAAGATAATATCCTGGATATAATTAAAGCAATTCCTACCTAGCTAGGTTCACTAGAACCGTTAAATACAGCTCTATAAGCTAATAAAGTCTTAGCCAATTCTTCTGCCGACCTTATCCTACTAGAAGGTTCTAAATAAATTTAATATTAAGTATACGCAGCAGCACTAGCTAATATACCTACCCTATTTAGTTACTACGCTAGCTTTGCTACAGGACTAGTAAAGGATATTAACTGAACTAGATCCTCCCTATATTAAGATAATCTTCTATTAGAACTAAAGAATCTAAAAGAGCTAAGAAAGCACCCTTTAACTACTAGCTTTTAAAAGGCTATGGAAAAAGAATATAACAACCTGAAATACTAAGGGATATTTAAGACTGTCCTAAAGGAAGAAGCAACTAATAACTAGATCCTTTTATTAAAATAGGTCTTTAAATATAAGTTTAACAGCAACGGCTACCTATAAAAGCTAAAAGCTTAACTATGCATCTGTAGAGACTGCAGATTACTAAGGAAGAGACCTGCAGATTACTAAGGAAGAGACCTGCAGATTACTAAGGAAGAGACCTGCAGATTACTAAGGAAGAGACCTATGCAGTAATCCTAGCTGCTCGAATATTCCGTGCCCTTATAGCTATAGCAGCCGTATTTAATTTGGAGATTTAACAGTATAACGCTGTGAACGTATTTATAGATGCAAGACTAGATAAGCTAGTCTACTATTACTGCCTAGAAGGCTTTAATTAAAATGGATATATCTTAAAGCTACTAATGGCGCTATACAGATTGAAAGTCTTACCACTACTTTAGTATAAAGAGCTTACTAGTATACTGGCCAAATTTGGGTTAAAGCCTGTCTTAGGTACTAACTGCCTTTATACTAATGGACGACTTATTATCTTCTTCTATGTAGATAATATCGCCGTTTTATTTACTAAGAAGGACCTTTAAAGACTGGAAGAATTTAAATCTAAACTGCTATACTAATACAAGATCCGTGCACTAGGAGACCTACAGTAGTTCCTAGGAATTTAAATTGAACAAGATTATGCAAGTAGAAAGCTCTGGCTCTGCCAAGATTCCTATATTAAAAAGATAGCCAGTTAATTTAATATTTAACCAGAAAGATTTTTTAAATTACTACTTCTTGCTAAAGAACTAATTCCATCCAACTAGTAGACAAACCCTTAAAGAACACTAGCCTACTAGTAACAGGTTAGTTCTCTTACGCACCTTACTATATTTAGAAGACCTAATATTGCGAAGACATATTTAAAGCTAGCCGAATTTCTTACCAATCTAAATTAAAAGCATCTTAATATATTAAACTAAGCCATTGCCTATTGCCTTAGAACAAAATCTACAGCTATTAAATGCTCTAGCGAAGTATTTAAAGCATATATCTACTTTAAAAACCTTAAAGAAGAAGACGTTACCTTTTACGGAGTATCTAATGTGGTATTTACGGACTATAAAGAGACTAGACGGAGCTCTTAAGGATACCTATTTATCCTATTTAGAGGACTAATTGATTAAAAGGCAACCCTATAATAATTAGTAACTCGCTTAACTACTAAAGCGGAGCTTCTCTCCATGTCTATAGCTGCTGTTAAGATTATCTGGTGGCAGCGTTTCTTTAAGGCAATTAGTCTCAATTTAGAACACAATTTTACCCTACTATGCGACAATATGTAGACTATATAACTCCTAAAATAGGATACACCAAAGCTTGACACTAAGCTATAATATATTAACGTTTATTAGCACTGGCTTAGACAGGAAGTCCAAGATAAAAAGATTGATATACAATGGGTCCCTATAGACAAGATGCCTACTAACAGTCTTACTAAGATCCTACCCCATTAAAAGCACGAGGCATGGGTAAAGCAATTAAATTTAGTGGATATTTAATATTAGATTACCGCTACAACTAACAAAGACTCTTAAGTACTACCTTATACTACTTCTAAAGTTATATCTAAATTTCCTATTTTGGTATAGCTTTTATCTTCGTTTTATTTTCTATAGCTTTAACTACACCATTAAATCTAGGGGGGTATGTAACAGTTCACTAGCACTACGCTAAGACACAAGACCGTCGCCTAAGAGGCTCTGAGACAGGATTGACCCTACCCTTATATGTTTTGGATACGGTTAAATATTAAGTTATAGATTTCGGAGTTCGGGGTCTACTTTCATGTATTTAGTTCACTTAATTTCCATAGATTTAGAATTAAGTCGCTTATTTAATTCTCCTATACTGCAAGCTTATAAATAGAGCTATTACCTAGCTTATAAAGATTAATAACGGTATATATACTTACTCGGCTATACTAAATTCTCTTACTTTCCTAAAGTATAAGAACCGTTAGCTAGATTATGCAGTAAGTGTAGCAGAGGCTCTTAAATACTAAGCTGCCAATGCATTTGCTAGAGAGGTGCGGCGACTTTTATCCTCTAATAAGTTGCCACTAATTACTAGTTATAACTACTAGAATATGGGAGGGCAGATTTGTTAAGGTATATAAAAGGTAGGTATAATAAAGTAGGAGCGATTTAAGGAGCTATGTTTGGCTCTCTAATAAGCCGGCTTCTATATACGCTTACGCATCTACGCTAAAGTTAATTTTAAATTAGGTAAGCTTGTTACTTCCTTTACCTTATTATAGTTAGCTAGATTAAGCCTTTATTGGCTCCTCTCCTAATAGTATAGATAGTGCGGCAATTTCTAATATATCTAAGCTACTAATTAGTACTATGGGCCCACTAAATATAATAGTTTAACCGCATAGCTGTGTAGCTTGGAGTGCTTAGATATTAAAGCGTTTGGGATATTAATTTGCTTTCTTACTACTAACTAAATACTAACTTGCTATTCCCCCTAGGTAACTATACCTCTTAAGTCCTTATTTAAATTACCTTCTTAACCCTAGAGTAGATTGCTTTTATATATTAATTTGCTTCCGGCTTCTATATTTATACTAATATAATATTCTTAATAAACTAGCTCCGCATGCTACTATTAACTATAATAACTATAACAAATACTAGTAAGACAGGTCTAATTATATACTTACTTATCTTATTTAAGGCCGAGTAGGTATTTAAGGAGATATATAACTTTATAAACGAGTTTATGTTCTACAATATACCTGGCCTAAAAGTTTATATTAATAATTAGGGAGTTGGCTTTATATTAGCTACGGAGAAGCTGGCGGAGAAGGATATCCAAATATAGCTCTGTAAGTGGCACGTTGCTAAAAATATTAAAACTATATTAGTTAATAGTAGTGGTTATACTAAGGAGAAATAGAAGCCTATAGAAGAACTAATATGGAAATATATTAAGTTAGAGAACCCTATTAAACTTAAAGCCAATTATGCTACATTTATATATTAACTTAACTAGCTAGAGGCTGTTAAAGTTAAAGAATACTAGCGCCTAAAGGAAGCCTACTTTAATAGGGCATATACGCGCTGCTACTGTAATCTTGGTGCCAATACCTTATAGTAAGGGGAGTTAATTTACCTAAGGATAAAAGTAAGGTTGTATAAAGAGCTTAAATTATTAGAAGTTGCTACCTAGATTAAGTTAGTAATTAATATGAAGTTTATAGAGTATAAGAGGCTAAAGTATAAGGATTATAGGGAGTCTTTCTGGCTTTAAGATACCTATGCATTCCGGTTGCTATAGGGTAGGTAACTAATAAGGCTATTAGGCTTATATAAAATAAATAAGAAGTCGTTAAATCTAACTATAGGCAATTTGGCTAACTTAATAAGGACTACTAAAGGCATAGGCTGCTTAAGGAGAGTTAAGTTATTGCTTGTATAAGTTAGCAACTTCTAGAGTTCTATACTTATAGATTTAATATTAAAGATGGCCACAGCAAATACGGTTACTATTTAGTATAAGGCAACTACGACCTTCCTATTTAATATGGCCTCCTCTATTGTTACTAGATAGAGAAGGCTATATAAGACTTAGCGTTGCTACTACTAAGTCTTTTATATCCGCGGTGGCTACTTAATAGGCTACTTGCTATTGCGTTTAACTAGTAACTAAGCTACACCACTTAACTTAGCGTTAATAATAAAGCTACTACTAATGGTGATTATTTTAGTAATGGTAGAGTAGATATAGCGTTAGGTGCAGTAAGTGCGGTCTATAATATAATTATAAAGATATATCCACCTAAGTAAGTAGAGGTTTTTATAAACTTATTCTAGTAGACTAACTTAATAGCTTCTTCTTAAATTCAGAGAGCTGTAAAATAAGAATAACCTTATACCGGTAGAGCTACCTAATACTATTTAAACTTTAAAGGTAGAGTTTAAGAAGAAGGGCAAGGCTAGAAAGCGTGGCTTTACTAGCCTTAAGTAGGCTAAGAGAGCAGCAAGGAATAAAGAGCAGGTAAAATAATAGAAGAAGCAATAGAAGAACAGGTAGTGGCTAGTAGTAGGTGTATATAAGAAGCTTAAAATATTTAAGAGTATAGAGTCGTTAAATATACCGCCTGTATTAACTGCGCCTAAAAGGTTATAGTACTTACTATAAGATTTACCGTAAGTAGCCACTAAGAAGCAGAAATGTTAGTTACTAACTTTACCTACGGCCTCTAGAAATAAGAAGCCTCTATTAAATAACTTAGTTATATTACAAGGTAGCTTACCTAAAGTATCTGCGTTAAGGGTAGAGCCAGAGCAGGAGTTAATATTATTAAATATATTTGTCCGTCCATTAGAATCACCTTCTGCTATAATATCCTCTAATTAAGACTTTGGTAACTCTAATAACTCTAATAACTCCCTTATATAGCTTAATACTAAGCTAAATTAGGAAAATATATACTGGCTTGGAGTTAACTAGAGATATAGCTAATTAATACTGTTTCGCGGCTTTAATAAACGCAACTATTTCTAATTGACAGTGGTGATTTATGGCTTACTACCTTACTCTATTAAAACCGCTACCTTATACTGTGTTTAATACATATATAAAGAAGTCCTTTACAACTTAGCTAGACCCTGCTACTAATATTGGTGATATTAGTAGGGGGTTGTTAATTACGTTCCTATGGTAAGTTTAGGGTGTCTTTATTACTATAGTTGCTACTGCAGTAACAGAGACACCTTAAATAATTGATATTTCTAAAGTTCGATACCACCCCAAGCACTATAGCTCTCCTATAGTGGCCGAGTAACCTTAGCTTCCTTCTAATACTTAGCGTTAAGTCTTATTATATTGCCGCTAAGCCTTATTATATCGCCGCAGAGCCTTATAAGCCTTATTATATTGCCGCTAAGGCCCTTGGCCTAATAGGGCAGTGGGAGGTCGCGGGTTTAGTTCCTATTAGTGGCGTGTTAAAAATATATAAAAAAAAAAAGGTTATTTTCTATTAAACCGCGTATTAGCAAAGCTTTAAATTTATTATATTATTCTTATCTTATTTTTAATGCTCCAAGTTATATTAAACCTATATATTTGCATCGTGGTTTAATAGGCCACTTAAGAACTTTGGGAAAAGTGGTATAATTATATTGGGCTAGCTCTAAATTAAATTAAAGCAATTATAGAGCTTACTATACTACTACGCCATGGAGACTTTAGATTGTAATATCTATAATTTAATTAAATTATAACCCCTTCCTAAACCTTAATTGAATATTCTTGCGTATAATACCACGCCAAGGCTTATAATGCAGGTGCAGATTACGACTTAAGCATGGCTTAATTGCGACGCAGTGGCTTTACGCCAGTTAATTAATATACGGCTCTAAAATCAAGATCTACAACGCTAAAAACAAGCTCTAAGCCACTGATTTTACACCGGCAGAATCAAACTTGGCAAAAGATTCGGACAGTAAAGTTACTGCCAAGAGTTACTGTCCGTATCCTGTCCGTCTAGAATGGTATGTCTTATGAAGCCTTCGCAGTCAAGGAAATCAAACCAGACAATACCGTTAATCATAAGAAGGTAGCCGACCACTGGGTATCTGAAGTACGAGCTTTGGAGATAATGAATAAACTTAACCACAAAGGGCACATCGTTCATTTCGTTACCGCGTTTCGCTGGGGCGATCCCAAGGAACATTATTTAATCACTGAGTGGGCAGATGGGGGAAACCTTTACAACCTCTGGAACAAGCGACCGAAGCCTAAGCTCAATGCCGCTACTGTGAAATCTGTCATTGGCCAACTGCTTGGGATTGCCGAGGCGTTCAATGCTGCTTACAACCTGAAATCTGGAGGCATAACTACCGGCGCGTCCTATCGCCACGGGGACCTGAAGCCAGTAAACATACTTTGGTTCAAGCCAAAGAGTGGCGACGAGAATGACATTGGAATCTTAAAGATTTGCGATTGGGGTGAAGCAAAGAACAAGCAATTTGCAACTGTTATGCGACATAGTAGGGCCACGGCTGAGTTTGGCACACGCTGCTACCAACCTCCCGAGGTAGAAACTGGTGTGGGTTTGATGATCTAAGGGACTGAAGATAAACGGTAATCTCGACTTCACGATATCTGGGCTGTGGGTTGTATCACTCTTAAATTCGTTGTCTGGCTCCTGTATGGACTTAAGGGTCTTAAGGAGTTCAACAGTAGTATAAAAAATGAGTTGAATGTTAAATCGCCCTTCTATTAAAGCAGCAATCATAGCAGTACCAAGGTAGCCTGGGTACACAATGTGGTGGCATACTGGATAGAACATATGGCAAGAGATGAAGCATGCCGCGCCGGTACAACAGCCCTTGGCGGTCTCCTTGAAGTCGTTAAGAAACGGCTCCTGGTAGTGAACCTTCCCCGCATAGGTGGCACATTTAATGTGCAAGATAACCAGGCTACTGGGACACTTACCCAGCCCCGCCAGTTGACTCCACAAGTTAATGGCAGAACGCTTGACGAGAAACCGGTTCCAGCCACCCCGCCAACCGAGGAAAACTCCACCAGTATTCCTACCGTCAACTTTGATCTCGCAGACGAAGACGAATCTGACCTAATGTCGAACGGACAATTAGGTATGAGAACTCTGTCTATTAAAGAGGGCTCTAGAGCCTCTATATATATACCAGATAGGTAACAAATAGATTGCAAATAGAATGATGACTACGTCGTCATTCTGTAATGGAAATAAGTATTTAGACATTTAATAAGATATTTGATGAGATATATAAGGAGATATACAAGGTAAGGAGTGGGGTATTAAGATATAGGGTTCTAGGCTTGAAGCCAGTATTAAGATGGTGGTAAGGAAATCCGATCTAGTTTAATATGTAACGGAACCTTGTAGCAAGAACTACGGTAGGTCCTGTTATTGGGCCGGGTATATAGATACGAACAGGTCAACAACGTAATAATAACTGGTGGAGTGGTTGCCTAACAGATTAACTCTAATTATATTCTAAGATTTACTATAAAGAGAGAACTATCTGGGTAGGGACTGTGGTCCTTTAAATATACAACTATACGCCTAAGAAATCCCTTTGCTTTGTAAGGTACGTATACTCTATCTACTCCGTTATAGATTACACAGATTATATAGATCCTATAGATTATATTATATAACCTTAGCTACCATTTCTTGTTACATAGTTCCACTAGATCTATTCTAGATCATACCTATATTAACCAACTAGCTTCCGCCGACTCTTCTCCAAGTAGTTATAATATTATACTTAAGCTGTCTATAACAATATCTCCCTCCTCTTTATTTTTGTCCTTAAAGATTCCTAACATCTCTAAGTCGTCTACTAGAGGTGTAATGTCTGTTTAATTAACTTGGTTAATATCCTTACTTATTATACCTAAAGTATCCTCTTCTTCTTCTACAGCTCGTTAGTCTCGCACTATTACTATAATATTGTCTCTAGGTGAGATAATACTATCTCTATATTCTTATTGTGCAAAAGAGGGGTTAGTTTATGTTGCACTAGTAAGTCCTTTATCTTAACAACCTTTCTTTTACTTAAAGTGCACTAAAGCAAATATTTAATCGTCTTATAACGTTTGCTCTATCTCTAATGCTAAGTGTATACGTCCTATAACTCTTAATAGTCTTTGGGTTCCCTAAGTAACTTATTATAGGGTTTTATATTTAATCTACCGCTAAGAAACTTAATAGTAAGCTGGCCTCTGCACTACTTAAGGTTTAACGTGTCTTAAAAGAGTCCGCACGTATCCTTAAAGCTTAGCGTCTGGCTTATGCCCGTCTTTAACGCCTTAAATATGTTCGCGAGAAGGTTTATTTTAAGGAGTAGAAACTTGTTTAATAGGGTTTGTCTAAGCTGGGTAATAAAAGAATAGACCTTCCTCCCGCAAGGGAAATAACTCCAAGTAGCTTGGTAATTGCTTCTCTTAGGTCCCCCTTAGGTAACTTATTCTTTAACAATCCTTCTTTATTAATGCTGCCTAACCTACTTTCTTTTAATACTCCTATATCTTTTCTATAGTATTCTCTAGGTTATTTAGTAGCTCCTAGGTAGTCTTGCTATAGCCTATCTACTTTACTTTATACTATATTCCATTATCTACGTCCTTATAACTAATAATCTTTAAAACTTACTATTTGTCTTCTTCTTGCCCTCTATATATGTCTACCTTGTAAACTAGTGGTTCCATATCTCCGTACGCTAACTCTAGTATTGCAATATGCTGTATAGGGTAAATTTTTATTTTGGCTAGTAGGTTTAACTTAAATGTAACTAATAAAATTCTTTATATAATTTTAAAAGGTCCTAGTCTGACATAGTCTAATTTCTTGCTTAGTTGTTAACTCTTAAAATTTTTGTATAATAGCTATACTTTATCTCCCTCCTTAAGATCTGGTCCCTTAGATCTCTTAGTATTATAGTACCTTTTTATTTGCTCTTGTACTAGTTTAGCTATTTCTTTAAAGTCTGCGTAAAGATTTATTAAAGTCTCCATTCTTTCTTTAGCTGTGCTACTCGTTTTCTTTACTTAATGTGGCGATAACAATATTCTTGGCTTATATCCATAATTCGCCTTAAATAGTAATATCCCTATTCCTTTTTATGGTGTCGTATTGTATACGAACTATATAACTAGTAATAATAATACCTAGTTATTCTGTGCGTAGTTAATATAGTGCTTTAGATACTATTCTAGTGTCTAGTTTTGTGACGGGCTCGTACAAATGCTTCTAAACCGAAGCTTGTAGATTGCTACCATATAAGAATACTAAGCTAAGGAGAAGAAGAAGAAGAATCGTTTAGGGGTAGTAGGTAGGTATGTTACGAGGGCCGCTAAGGCGCTAGTGGTAAGCGGGTTAATAGCGATTTTGCATGCCGGGCATGGAAAATCCTAATTGGTTGAATATGGCCAGTGACGCGCTCTAGCACCGTCATATTACCCCCCCCTCCTAAAAAAGCCTACCCTTAGGCTTTATCTAAGTTCTTTGTTGTTGTTTAAATTATTATAGTTATCTAACCCCTCTTTTTAGCATTTAACCCAGCTATCTAACTTGCGTGGTGGTCCAGGGAGGTCTGGGTAGGCTAGGTGGAAATCTCGTAGCTTATAGGGAGCGTACTTAAAATTAGATATGGGGTACCATTTTAGATCTTTATTATGACCTACCCAGCTTATACAGTATTTTAAGGTACTACGGTCCTTCTTTACTGCTAAGATCTCTTCGACTTCCTATTCTTCGTCCTCTACAATCTGAATTGGTGGTAGGGGGTCGTTATACTATCCAGGCAATAGGTCGTCCGCGGCCTTCTATAGTTAGTTTAGAGAGAAGATAGGGTGGATCTTCATTAACTCTAGTAGCTTAACCTTAAAAGAGTGCCCTACCTTCTTAGGGATTTTATAGGGGCTAGCCATTTGGTGGTCTAGCTTGTGGCTTGGCCTCTAGGTTTTCCAGTTCTTTATTAACACCCATACCTTATCTCCTACGTGGAAGTCTACCTTGCGGCAATATTGGTTTATATTGGACTCTTTCTTCTTTTGTGCCCTTTTTATAATTGCTTAGGCAGTCTTCTAGGCCCTATATATTCTCTTAGCGAATATCTGGGCCTCTTTATAGCTAAGGCGTTCGCGGGCCGTTATATGTCCTATAGGTCTATCCTAATTAAAGGATGTTCGTGGCCTGTATCTATAGAGTAACTCAAATGGCGATATTCCTATACTATTATAAGGGAGCGTAAGCTATGCGTAGTCTATTATAGGTAGTAGTTCTGACCAGTTGTCCTAGTAGTAGTTAATAAAGGGGCGAAGTTGCTGGTTAAGGTACTAGTTTATAATCTTGGTTTAGCCGTTAGTCTAAGGGTAGAATATAGTAGAGAGCTTAATCTTAATTTTAAGGATATAGCAGAATTTATTCTAGAAGTCCGATATAAACTAAGGTCTACGGTTAGAGATAATTAACTTGGGAGCGCCATGGATCCGGTAGATGTTGTCCACGTATATACGGGCCATGTTCTTTGCGGTTATAGTTTTAAAGTAAGGGAGGGAAACGGCTTGCTTATTTAGTCGGTTGACTACTATAAAGGCCATGTTATAGCCGTGTTTGTCCTTTAGGAATAATTTAAAGTCTATTATAATATGTTGCTAAGGGCGTTTGGGAACTGGCAGTAGTTGCAGCCATCTAGGAGTTTAGTCCCTAGGGGTATTTACGTGTTTATAAGCATAATAATTTCTAATATATCGTTCTATATTGGACAGGAGTCCTCGCTAATAGTAATAAGGCAATAGTAGTTGGTAGGTCTTGTCTTAACTAGGGTGCGCTGTAGAGACTTAACAGTAGGCTTTATGGATTAGCTCTGTTTATAGGTTGTTAATGTCTGGAACTATAAGCCGTTCTTAGTATAGGAGCAGTCCGTCTTCTATTTCCAAACTAGGGTTACCCCCTATAGCTTAATCGCGGAGGGCTTTTAGGGATTTGGCTGTGCGGTTTGCGGTTAGAATGCAATTAATTAGTCCTATTAGTTTATCTAGGGTCTCTCCTTCTATAGGTACTACCTTATTCTGTTTAGAGCTTAGTTCCTTAAGGATACGCAGGTCGAGTTGTTTGGTATAAAGGAGGGCGCGTGTCCAGTACTAAGCCTTTAGCTTGTCTTGTGGCCCCACGTCCTATTCTCTCTGGGTTAGGGCGTTAGCCTTAGCATTTTACCTACTGGGGCAGTATATAATTGTAAAGAAGAATTAGGAGAGTATTTCGGCCCACCGGGCCTATTAACTGGTAAGTTATTTTATTGTCATAAAATACTTAAGGGCTTTGTAATCGGTATAAACCTTAATCCAAAAGTCTGTGCTTCCAAGCTTTGCGCGCCACTGGGATAATAATTATACAATAGCCAATATTTCCTTATCGTGCACTTTGTAGTTACACTTAGCTAGGGCTATTGTTTTTAAGAAGAACACAATAGGGTACCATTTGCCGTCTAGGTGTAGCTATAAAAGGACTCCCACTACTACCCTATTGGAGGCGTCCGTTTCCAGCATTAATTTAAGGTCTGGGTCGTAGTAATAAAGGATTAGGGAGGAGACAAGTTGGTCCTTTAACTCCTTAAAGGCTTTTATACAGTTATTGTTAAAGATAAAAGATGTGTCGTTCTTAGTTAGTTATATAAGAGGCTTAGCTATAACTCCATAGTTACAGATAAACTAATAGTAGAAATTACAAAAGCTAAGGAAGGACTGGATTTCTTTTATAGTATAAGGGGGTTTCTAGTTGTGGATTACCTTAACCTTCTTTAGGTTAACTTTAATTCCTTTTATACTAATAATAAACCTAAGGTACTTTATGCGTTTTACTCCAAATTTATATTTTTTAATATTAACTTGTAGGCCTGTATTCTATAGTCTCTCTAGGACCTTCTTAATATAAACTTAGTACTTAAGTTCGTTGTTTAAGTATATAAGAATGTCGTCTAGGTATGCCATATAGAATTCGTTAAAGTAGTTAAAAAGAACATTATTTATATACTGTTGATAAGTGGCTGGCCCATTTATCAGTCTAAAAGGAAGGACTTTATATTTGTAAGACCCATAATAGGTGCGGAACGTTGTTAGGTCTTTTAATACAGGGTCTATCCTAATTTGGTAAAAAGCTTGGCGGATATTAAGCTTAGTAAAGATTTTGGCCCAGCTTAGATATGCAAGGGTTTTATTAATTAAAGGGAGAGGGTACTAATTCTTTTAAGTAATAGCATTTAGCTTCTAATAGTCAATATAAAAATGAAGGCTTTTATTAGGTTTCTTTATAAATAAAATAGAGGAAGCAAAGGGAGCCTAGCTTAGCTTAATAAACCCTTTATAGAGGTTGTTAATTAGGTACTACTTTGTTGCCTTTAATTCCTCTATAGTTTGCTAGTAAAGGGGGCTATAGCCTAGGGAGTTATTAGTCTTTAACTAAATCTTATAATTATAGGTTCGGTGGGGGGGTAGTATATCTAAAGCTGCTTTTAAGAACGCGTCTCTATAGTTTAAGAGGTAATTGGGGAGGAGGCGCTTAACTAGTTCCTTGTTAGTTTCCTCTATTAGCACTTCTTCCCTCTCAGCGATGATCTGGTCAATTTTGTATAAACTGGTAGTAAAGACTTTGTTGTCCTTCCAATATATATTAAAGTGGAAACCTATGGCACTAATTGCCGTGATGTCTACTATAGGGGTATTATATAATAGTAGGGTTATCCGTGGCCTTAGGGGCTTCTGGGGTATTGGCGTTGTCCTTACTCCTTTTAGCTCTTGTTGCATCTTCCAAAGGTTGTCCTTTATGTTCTGTTAGTACGTCCTCTTCCCTATTGGCCGGATCTCCGCAATTTGGAAGTTGTCTATATTAGTGTCCGTTCTACTTCCGTAAGTAGAGTCCTTTTTGACTGTAGTCCTTTGGGGGAGTATCCTTATTGGTATAGAGTTCCCGCTGGCCTTATAGCGGGCATCTTCTTGGGCAAAGGCTAGGTCGCGGTTCCTAACATCTTGCTAGTAGGTGGGATTAGCCTTTACAGCTAACATCTTACGGTCGGTGCGGATTTCCCTAATAAAGGAGGGTAACTTTGGTCTATTCTCCAGCCAGACAAACTATCTTTGTTAAACGTTTAGCCAAATATTAAAGTAGAACATCTATTTTTAGCTAAGAATTATGTCGTATAACCCTAGGTCTAGGATGTAGAAGGGGATACTAAACTGGCGTTGTTTATTAATAGCGATATATAGCTTCAAAATGTGGGTAACTAGCATACTGGCTTAACCGTTATAGCCTTTTACTTAAACAGGCTTCTCTAGTCGGGTAGCATTTACATTTAAGAACTTAGCAACATTATTTACATAAGCAGTGTTTATAAAGGCAAAGCTATTTGCTCCAGTGTTAATAAGGGCGGTTGTATTAACTCTATATCTATTTTAAGATACTGTACATGGAACTATAAAGTGTTTTCCACCTATTAGCTGACTTAGATCAATCTCTTTAAGATTAATAGGATACCCTAGGGGGGAGTCTTTTCTTAGGGTTCTTCTTTTCCTAACTTGTTAGACGTTTCTTCTTCCTCTATTTCCTTAATATCACCCATATCCTTTAGCTCTGGGCAGGACGTGGTAAAGTAACTATTCTTTCCGCAATTAAAGCACGTGACCGTGGCAGGGTTAATTAGGGTGTTGCAACGAGTATTAGTTGAAGGTATGGTACGTGGTGGGTTGGGCGAGGTTTACGGGTAGGCAGTTATAACCGCTTTTAGTGTAAGGGCAGTTGTGGTTTGTCTTCTAACGCTAGCTCCTATTAGTGTAGCAGATAGGTTACGGTCGCTATAGGGCCGCTTTAGTTAATTAGAACGAGTATTAATTTGTTTTAGTTCTGAATCCAGCAATAAACATCAGGCTGTGAGTTTTTGGTAGGTTAGTAGGTTGTTTAAGGCTACCGCGATCTTCTTTTATAGTTGGACCGTTAGCTTGTTGTATAGGTCTAAATAATAGTTCTTAGGGGGAACCTGGCCTTTGCCTGCTAGGTGTAAGAATTAAGTCTAGAACTCGGTAAAGGATTGGTTTGATTTTATTATTAGGCGATTATAGTTGTAACGGGCATCCTGTACTTTATTTGGATTAATATAAATAGTAGCTAGATGCTATATTATCTTATTAATAGATATAAACTGAATAGGTAACTCGTCCTTAAACTTGGCCTAAAGGTATTGCTAGGCGTCCCCAATGGTTTGACCGAAGAGGTAGAGCATTTTAGCTTCTTTAGAGGGGAAATGGTTATGGTTAATATAAAGCTTTTCTTGCACCTAAATTCTCTAGTTCTTAAAGGTTGGGTCTATGCCGTCCGATAATGGTGGGGGGTTAGGGAGCTTAATAGACTTTAATTACTTTATTATTGTGTCCGTACTCTCTAGTGTATTATATTTAGTTAAGTGAATGGGTTAACTAAGGCTTTGTAAAGGGGAGGCTGGGCTATTTTATAAGGTAGTAAGGCTTTCTAGGATCTCCTTTAGAGTCTCTTATATACTTTAGGCTTAAAGACAATTGACCTTCTAATTGGCAGCAAGGGCATAAATCTGCTTATATATACCTGTAATGTTGTTATTGTCTTTGATTTCTAATCCTAACTGGATCTTGTGTTCCTCTCGGGTAAAGGCAGGTCTTTTAGATAAGCTTGCTTTAGGTGCCATTGTTAGCTTCCTAAAGTTTGTCGGAATTGTACGATTTGGTTTTAATTCTGGGGTTCTTTTAGGGGTATAGGTTAAGTACAGTCTAGCCTATAAAGTAGGATATTATTAGGGCCTTCTTAGGCGTGGTAGTGTGAGTTTTTTAATGTCTAAGTATAACGCGTTAACGCGTCGTTGCAGATAAAGGTCTTCTTTTAGGGTAGGATATTATTAAGGCCTTCCCAGGCAGTGTATGGAGAGCTTAGTATAATGTAACGGGCTTATATAAATGCTTCTAAACCAAAGCTTGTAGATTGCTACTATACAAGAATACTAAGCTAAGGAGAAGAAGAAGAAGAATCATTTAGGGGCAGTAGGTAGGCATGTCGCGAGGGCCGCTAAGGCGCTAGTGGTAAGCGGGTCAATAGCGATTTTGCATGCCGGGCATAGAAAATCCTGATTGGTTGAATATGGCCGGTGACGCGCTCCAGCACCGTTATAAGTTTAGTCTTTCCGTTTATCTGTCCGTCTGCAAATAATACGCTATAGAGGTTACTGTATAAACTCCTTATTCTGCCAGAAATACTTCCTAAAATGCTGCTATAAATCTTAAATCTCTGTCTAATATGATCTTACTTAGTGCTCTATATCTTGCGAATACTTCCTTAATATAGATTTTAGTGACATCTTCTACTAATATCTCTTCTATGCATGCTATAAAGTATCCCTACTTTGTTAGCTTGTCTACTATTACTAAAATTACGTTATAATCTTGCCCTGTGATAGGATCTTTTAACTTTAATAACTTAATAATAAAGTCCTATAATATGGCTTCCCACGGTCTTTCTAGTATTTTAATAGGTTGTAGCCCTCTATATGGCTTATGCCTTATTAGTTTGTTCTTTTAGCAATCTAAATACTTTCTTATAATTTATCTTGCTAGCCCCTAGATTCCTTAAACAATATATTCCTTCTAAAGTCTTAACACTAAGCCTATAGCTCCATTATACCCTTAAGTTAGTCCCTTATAGAATAACTTAATAAATTCTTTTGTAATAGACCTTAGAATATAGGTTGCTTCTCTGTTCTTATATTATTCTGTATCTGGATTCTTTACCTATACTACTTAGATCTTCTACGTCTAATTACTTTCTAGTAATTTATAGATCCGCCCTTTTCTAGTTGCTGTGATCTTTGGATAATTATACCTAATTAATCTGTTTTAATTCTTTTGTAATAAAGCTCCTAATAGCTTTTCTTTATCTTATAGTTTAGCCTTCCTGCTTAAAGCATCTGCTTGTGCATTATTTATACCTTTGGTATACTAAATCTTAAAATAGTATTCTATAAGCATTTCTGCCCATCTAACCTGTCTTTAGTTAAGTTCCTTTATTATTAGGAATCCTATAAGGTTCTTATAGTCCGTCTTAACTATAAATGGTTTCTCTATACCTTATAAGAATGCTCTCTATTTTTTTAACACTGTAACTATACCTAATAATTCTTTATTATAGATGTTATAGTTTAGTTCTAGTGGTGTTATCTTCTAACTATAATATGCTACTGGATGCTATACGTCCTAGTGCTTTTATAGCAAATATGCTCCTAGTATAAAGTCTAATACATCTATCTTAACAACCGTTTCTAACTTTGGTTAGTAGATTTTAAGGATTAGTTCCTAGGTAAACAACTCTTTAAGTTCTTAGAATAGCTTTTTCTACTTATTACCCCAAACCTATGGTTCCTTCTTTTTCGTTAACCTTGTAAATAGCTTAATGCTTTTTAACCACTATACCATAAACCTCCTATAGTAATTGCAAAACCCTAGGAATGATCTTAACTGTGTAATGTTCTCTAGTTTCTACTAACTCACTATAGCTTTAACTTTCTTTGGGTCTATGCTGATTTTTCCTAGTTTAATAATAAATTCTATAAAATTGGTCTTCCTTGTAAAGAACTTGTATTTCTTAATTGCTACTAGCATCTATTCTTCTTATAGTCTCTTTAAGACCTATTTAACGTGTTCCTTATATTCTTTCTTACTTTCTAAGTAGATAATAATGTTATTAAGGTATGCCATAATAAACTTATTAAGGTATTTTCCTAACACACTATTAATTCGCTTTTAGAACGTTGCTAGTATATTTATAAGCCTGAACTATATAACTAACGGTTTATACAGTCCCTCCTTTAATCTAAATGCCGCCTTCTATTTGTCGCCTTCCTTAATTTGGATCTAATGGTATACCTACCTCAGATCTATCTTTGTAAAGATCTTTACATTACCTATCCTATCTTAGATTTTGCTAATTAAGGGTAAAGGATACCTATCCTTTCTAGTGATGCTGTTTAACTATCTATAGTCTATATACATCCTAAGTTTTCTATTTTTCTTTAGAATAAATAATACTGGATATCCTACTGATAACTATAATGGTCTAATATATCCCTTCTGTAAGTTCTCCTAGACAAACTCCCTAAGCGCCACTAACTCTATTTTAGTAAGCTTATAGATTAGAAAGAACTTTAAACTTATTTCCTCTTCTAATTCTATCTTATAGTCCTATACTGTATACTCTAATAGCTTTTTACTTTCTAGTAACTATAGCTTTTTACTATACTTGTGGTATCTCTTTAGTATATAACTTAAGCCTTGCTTAGTCTCTTTGTACATTACTCCAACCTAGTACTATACCAACTTGGTTTACTATCGCACTTTGCGTTGTTAAGTATCTCTAATATTAACTTAACCTATAACCCAATTAATCTTTAGATTATATTCCTGTAACTAAGGTATTTCTAGTATCGCCTTGTCCTTTCCTAACGGTAGGATATTAAAAGACATCTTTACTGGTCTCCCTTTAATAGTTAACTAAATAGGTCCTGTTTTAAGATTAATAATACCTCCTTTGTAGGCTATCTAATCTCCTAAAATTGTTATAAGTGGATATAGGTATTTCTTTTATCTATATAGTAACCCTATTTTTTCTACTACTGCTAGTAATATGTGGTTCCTAGTTGCTCTACTATCTATTAACGTTTTAAACTGCTAATCTTGCTATTTAACTTATAAATTTAGGTATTATCCTAGAATTCCTTTAAGGGTCTAAGGCTCTACTACTGGTTCCCTCTAGTCCTATAGGCCTCCCCTTTTCCTAACTATTAGCTGCTAGATCCTGTTTGTACTTGGTCTATTTTTAGCTAATATTTAGTTCGCTTCTTTTCCTCTATATACTATAGATAAGTGTTCTCTAGGCACTCCTACCACTATTGTCCGTCTAGGTATTCTTCTATAAGGAATCTTCCTAGTTAAAGTATTAAGTCCCCTTAATCTTGTACTTCTACTAGGTGTCATCTATATATATACTTAGCGTCCCTAAACCGTTTCTCATCTAGTACCTAATATATCCTTACTAGGTACTTCCGGTTTTTGTCCTTTAGTGCTCTATATATATTACACACGTTATCTATATAGCTATCCACAATAACGTATAGTATGCTAGGTGACTTAGGTTAACTCTTAGCTTATCTTTGTCCTTAAGTTTAAACTAATACCTGGTTAACCTAACTACTGGTATTTCTGCTATAGGTACTAAGATTTATTGCTTACTTCTTTAGTTCTTAGATCCTTCTTCTAGGTTCCTTAATGTTATAATTAACGCTTCTTTAATATAATTTATACGTTTTTCCGTAATAGGTTAGTTTTAGACAACTTTTTTGTCTATTTATATATAAAAGTCTTCCCATTTATTGTAGTGTTATTGCCTATACCACTTTCCGTACAATTGGTTTAGTGTATATAGTTTGTCTATAAAAAAGTACCTTGTTATTACTGCGTTGTAACATCCTTTGGTATGTCTTTCTTTGAATCTGGTTGGAATTCCTAGATCCTCTTCTTGTTCTAGTTCGTCTAGCTATTTTACTCTTGGCGTGCCTATCTTAGGCCTACTAGTAATTATTTATACGGGTGCTCTGTCCCTTATACGACCTGGTATAGCTAACCTCTTGTCTAGCTTTTAGTTTTGCTATATAATAATTCTTTACCTAAACTTATCCATAGTTTCTTGTTTTCTGCGTCTTGCAGCTAGATCCTCAAAGTCCTTTTACTTCTTGATCTCTATATTAACTTTTTAATCTTTAGGCTAAACACTACGTTTACCTGGGACTACTATAGACCTTATTTGTTCTTTAAAGTCTTGGCTCCCTATTAACGTTTTTATTCGTTCCCCAAACTTGTAGTTCTTAAACTTGCGTCCTATACTTATTCGTTTATTACTAAACTAAGTCACTACTCTTTCCCATCGGTTATTGTTTGTTATAGGTTCCTGAGCTGTCCTTATCGCGTCTTGTAAGTCTAGAGCCTTTCTTATCTCTTCTTAAGAATCTTAAACCTGTGGCCTTTTGCCCTTATTAAGTAGTAAGCTAGTACTAGCAGTTATCTGCTTGCCTAATCCCTTACTAACATTACTCCTTCCGTCTTATAAAGCAATGGAAATTGTATCTAACGGTATTATAATACCCGTTACTAATCCGCGTTTTATGGTAGTTTTAGTCTCTGCTTCTATTGCATTATTAAGGTATAAGTGCTCCCAGTTAGCCTCTTCTTCTTCCTTATTACTGTTAATTAATAAGTACTCTAACTCTATTGTTATTATTGCTAATCTTTATCCGCACGTTACTTTAACATCTTAATCTAGCTTATAGAGTTGGTCTTATTCTTTATCTAACTCTATAGTTCCTTTAAGCCCTCTTAACTCTAGCTCTTACGGCCAATAGCTTACGCCATACTTAGTGTCTTTATAAATTCGGTATACGTTATTGTAATAAAACGCAAAGTGTTTAATTGAACATTTCTTAGTCCTACGTAATATCCCTATATCCGCGTTATCGTACTCTAACGACCTAGTGCCTTTTACCACGTGGTTACTCTAACCTCCTCTATAGTCTCTGGCGAAATAACCCTATTTTCCGCAATTTATGCAAGCTCCATCTTTAAACCATTTTTTTTGTTATAGAGTCCGCCTAAACATCTTCTATAAAGATCCCTGGTTTAGCCTCTACTCCCTAGTCCTATAATTACTTAATCCTTAACCTCTAGGTTTCCATAGTTTCTTTATCTATCTCTTAAATTCTTTAATACCGCTTAGGTCCATTAGCTCTGCGCTATTCTATAGTTTTTGGCTCTATGTTTACCAATGCGTGTTCTATGCCTTATATAACTATAGAACTCTATCTTACCCTTTCTTGACTTATTCCCTTTAATAGATCCTATTATTAATCTTTATTACTTAATCTATTAACTCTCTTAGAGTATCCACATCTTCTATTAGGATGATTGCGTCCTAGACTTTAGCCTTAAGTCCCTATTTGTACTATGCTATAAGCGCCTTATTGTTCCATTTAACCTATATAGCTAGCGTTTAAAACTGTGTTGTATACTCTATTGCTAAGGTTTGTTATACTAGGTTCTAAAGCTTTTATTTTGCTATAGTTGTAGCCTCCAGGTCTCTAAATATTTGTATTAACTATTCCGCGAACCCGTTCCAACTGGCAAATATATACTATATATCTTGGTTAGTAGTTATTATGCCATTAGCCTATATTTTGGTAAGATAAGGTTTAAACCACTTAAGTGCTTATCCTATTAGAAATAATCCTGCATACGCTACTTGGTCTAATAATGTTGCTAACTTTGCTCCCTCCTATATAACCTTAAAATGTATCTGCGTAAGGAATCCCTTAAGCTTTAACTTCTCTCCCGAGAACCATTTAATTAAAGGTAACTTAACCTTTACTGCTCTAATTCCATTAATGCGTTCTTTAAGTATCCTATTATTGTCTTATAAGTGATCAACCATTTCCTATAACTAACCTTGCGTAGCCATCTAAGAATCCGTGTCTGCCATACTAGTATCTCCACCTAAGGTAGTAGCTGCCGTTAATGGTGTCGTAACTAGTGCTTTGGGTGGCATATTATTTGACTTTATTTAATACCGTAACCTTAGTAGTAAATGTGTAACGGAACCTTATAGTAAGAACTACGGTAGGTCCTATTATTAGGCTAGGTATATAGATACGAATAGGTTAATAACGTAATAACAACTAGTAGAGTAGTTGCCTAACAGATTAACTCTAATTATATTCTAAGATTTACTATAAAGAGAGAACTATCTGGGTAGGGACTGTGGTCCTTTAAATACATAACCATACGCCTAAGAAATCCCTTCGCTCTATGAGGTACGTGTGCTCTATCTACTTCGTTATAGATTATACAGATTACACAGATCCTATAGATTACATCACGTGACCTCGGCTACTATTCCTCGTCACATGGTTCCACCGGATCCATCCTAGATCGTACCTATATTAACCAACTAGCTTCCGCCGACTCTTCTCCAAGTAGTCGTAATATTGTACTTAAGCTGTCCATAACATAATATACCCCCCTAGCTGTATAGAGCCTTCTGGGCTGCTGTAAAGTACCTAAAAAGTTATAATAGCAATTTGGTGTTAAGTTAAAGAAATCCTTTATATAGTTACCTTGCCTAAATATTATCCAAATTAAATTAAATTAGATCCTTAATATTAATGAGGTTTAATTATTAAATAAATATCTTATGCTTTTAACAAGGCAGAGCCTTTATTAAGCCGTTTACTATTATATCCGCAGTAGGAACCTATTTAATATTAATCCTTCCTTTATAAACTTCCTAGCGAAGCTAGTAGTAATAAATATTAATATATTGGAGCTTAATGTTAAGCTTAGCGTCGCTTTTAGTAAGGAGTTATATTATCTATATATTGTTATAGTAGATTACTTGCTTCTTAGTAGTATTAAATCTAACTTCTTTAAAGAATTACTGCTACTAAATTAACTTAGTAGCTATATATAACAGAGCTAGGAGCTTTACCTCTATGCTTAATTTTATTACTAATTTTTGCTTATTTAATTGCTAGTTAATTGGTCCTCTAAATAAGGTAAATTAATAGCCCTTTATGCTTTTTCTGCTAACTAGATTATCTCTAAATAATACGCTACTTACCCTTATAAAGATTTGGTTTATAATATTCTCCTTTAAGTACTTAATTATAAGAGTTTTTAATTAATAGAGGTAGGTAACTGTTTTTATAGCAGCTGCGTTATAAGTTAGTAATGGATTTTATAAGAACTCTAATAGATTACTTATAGTTCTCGCCATATTTAGATAAGTAATACTTACTATATATTATATAGATCCGACTTTCCTTTAATAGAGATAGATGTCCTACTTAAAGGCTTATTCTAGATTAGAATTAAGTTCCTTAAGACCTATTAGTATATATATCTTATAATAATCTTTTACCTTAAAGCTAGTCGCGATCTTATTAATATAGGAGTTTTAGCTAAGCTAAAGCTTCCTATTTTCTTAGTTATATATTATTTAAATCCCTAAGAACTAGGTAAAGTTACCTAGGTCCTTTATTTTACACCTTTTTATAAGGTGATCCTTAAATATTTTAAGCTTAAGTAGGTCTTTCTTCTTATAGGCAGCTGTAATATTATTAATATAGAAGAAGACTATTAACTACTTATTATAATATAGGCAAGGCTCCTCTGCCACTAGCTTTAAGCCTTCCTTTTTTAGTGTTATAGTTAAGTTACTATGCTATAGTAGAGGTAATTGTTATAATCTATAGAGCATTTATTAAAGTAGTAGGCACTTGCCCTTAATTAGAAATCTATCTAGACACTTAATATACACAACCTTATTAATCTCACTGTTTATAAATATATTAACGGCGTCGCCCTGCTAGTAGTCTAGGTTAAATATTGCGATAATAGCTATTAAGGCTTTAAATAATCTTGCTGCTAGAGTTGCGGTATATATATCCTTATAAACTAACTTTTGTAAATTACCTCTTATATAAAGATAAACCTTAAACCTTATTAGATATCTATTAATATTAGTCTTATAGGTAAATACCTAGATAATAGGCACGGTTTTAATATAGATTGTCTTATTAATAATATGGAACGTTTCTTAATTTTAAAGGTCTATATATTCCTTTTTAGTAGCAGCTATAAATTCTTTCTTATATTAATGTCTTTAAAGCTCCTTCTAATTTTTAGGTGGTAGTAGGAGCTAATTATAGTGTAGCTTCTTATAAAATATAAGCCCTATATTAAAGGCTGATCTTTAAGCTGGAAGGCTTTAGTTATTAATAATATTAGTAAGAAAACCTATATAGTCCTTTAATTGTCCTTTAAGTCTCTTTCCTTTAACCATATTTTGCTCTTTTATATTACTATTAATCTTCTTCTTTAGCTTAGCTTTATTAGTTAAAACCATAATATAGTGTAACTTCTTTACTAAGGTGTTTAAGGATGGTAGTAGAGGCTCTAGTAAGTTAGGTTTTAGCATCTTATCTAGGGTAGGAAGCCCTAAAGTTAAGTCGTCTTTAGAGCTTAAATTTTATTACTTACTACTTTTAGTATTAGGCTCCTTTTAATTTCTACTAGAATCTACCTATTGTCTTTCTTTGGTTTTATCTTAAATTTTATTACTTTTATTAGACAATAATTTTAATTTATTTTAGAGATTTTCTATTTAACAGATATTAATAATTTCTAATATTTAGTTAGTCCTTACTTTAAGTATATTTGCTAGATTTGGCTGTAAGTTATTATAGAGCAACTACTTATTAAACTTTATATCTCTTATTCTAATGACTTTCTTCTAACTTAGAATGTAGATTTAGAAGATATTTATTAAATTATACCCTATTAAATATCCTATATGGGCCCTTAGCGCAAGCTTATTTAGGTATAGAATATTATATTTAAGAGGATAGGCCCTATAGCTATAGGCTTATAGGTGTTCTATATTAGGTTTTAGTAATATTATACCTATTACTAACTGGGTTTTTTTAAACAGTATCTGCCACCTAAGTCTTTTACTAAGCGTCTAATTAAGTAGATAGGTAGCTATTTTATAGGCTTTTGGCGTTAGCTCTCCTAGTAGATAAGCCTTAATTCTTATATACTAAGCCTTTTATATAATTACCTCCCTAGATTGTTCCGCTGGGCCGTTCTATAATTAAGTATTAGGTACTAATCTTTTAAGAGTAATTCCTTATTTAGCTATCTAATCCTTAAACTTATCTCTAAGAGATGTTTCTCTATCTATGCGGATTATAGCTACCTTAAAGCCGTATTGTTGTTTAATAACATTATAGTATATAATAACTCTTTAGGTAAGGGATAACTTCTTTACCATTATATCTACCTTATTTATCCACATCGCGTTATTAAGGAAGTATACCGCGTACTTATTACTATTAAATGCAACTATTCCGGGTATTGAATTAAGGTGGATTCTATAAAAAGGAACTATTAATAGAGTTAGTATTTTTCTAGATATTACTTTATAAGCTTTAATTACTCTATATAATTTATACTCTACTATTATTAGGCCTTTTAGAATTGCGTCTGTTACTAATAAGGTAGTTACTTAATTACTTCTTTTCCTATATAGCCTAATTGTTAGTGCTATATATAGCCTTCTGCCTAATTTAGCAGAGGCTTTAATAAATATTTTACTAGTTGCTTTAATAATTAAGTCGCAAAGGAAGCCTCTAATAAGTCTCTCTTTAGCTTATTGTATTTAATAGTTTTCTAACTATAGTGGTAGCAATAGCGGGTATATGTCTCGTTATTACTGTAGAAGAAAATGATCTCTTTATTATTCTAATAGACGCCTTTATTATTAAGCTTTTAGAGGTATACTAGGTTAGTATAAAAGCCTAGTATAAAGGCTGCTCCTAAGAGCTGTGTCTATCTCTTCCCTTTTAGGTGGTTAATTATAACTATAGCTGTGCTATAACCTATAATTTCTTCTATATATGAGCCTGTATAGATTTGGTCTAAGGTAAGCTTAATATTACTAACAAATCTAGCTTGATCGTTAATAATATATATATTAGTTCTTAAGTTAAGAATAACACTGTTATAAAGCTTATAATTAGAAGCTATATTACAGGCTCCTACTTAATAAACTGTAAAGCCTCTATTAGGCTCTTTAGAGCTGTACTAGTTGCTATCTTTTAGCTATTTGTTAACTTAATTGTCCTTTTTAATTTGCTTAATATAAGCCTTAATTTCTAGTGTTATATTAATAATCTTCTTATCTACCTTCTTCTAGATTTTGTTACTTAGTTTAAACCATAATAGGTAAGAAATTAACTCTATAATATACTAGCATTTATTAAAGTAGTAATGCTTTCCATATAGGCACTCTAGCGGCGGTTGCCTTTCCTTCTTTTACTTATCTACTAACAATTTAGGCTTTAAATTTAGTAACTTACTTAACTTATCCTTAAAGGTAGCTGCAAAGGATCCTTATAGGGTTTTACCCTTTTAGGTAAGCTCTATATAACAGTAATTTTAGCAGATTTTAACTAGTTTAAAGAAGGTAGAAAGCATCTTCTTTTTTTACTTAAGCCTCTTAAGCTAGTTCTTTTAATATTCTAACTAGCTTAATATAATTAAATTAACTGCGTATATAAAGTCTCTGTTATGGAACCCGACCGTAGGGGCCTCTATAGGAGAACCCCGTGCTCTTGCGTACACCTCGCGTACAGCTTATGTCAGCTACGCGAGGGTATATTACCTCCTTACGCCTTTAACCCTTACGATCGATCGCGTAATGTCTTGTAGACTCCCCGAATATATACGCTTTGTAGCTATTGCCCGCGTTCCGTAATATTACGTTACGCCTTTTTCTTTACTAACGCTTAGCCTACGACCAATTCTACGTCTCTATAATACCGCAGACGCTGCTAAAAGCAGCGTGTCTATAAGTTACCTTACTTTATACTCCTAAAGAATTAATAATAGTAAGACAAAATTCCTTACTAGCTACTATATTAAACTTAAAGAATAACCCAATACCTATATTAAAACCACAACACTAATTAGTCCTAGGAGGATTTAATTTATTAGCTCTAACCTTAACCCCTAAAGAAAAGCCTAGTGGCTTAAAAGACTATAATAACCACAAGGGGGATATTAACAATGTTTTATCCTTTATTAACTATATAACCACGGATAAATAAGCTAAAGGGCTACTACCCATTAAGATCAAGATACGAGACGCTAAGATATTTATAAAAATAGTAGCACGAGAACTTAATAAATACTACCGCCTTTTATAGAACTACTATCTAAAGCTTATATAAGCTAAGATGCGTGCTGCCTAAGATTATAATATTATCTAAGACCTATAAGCTTGTAAGGCGCTCGCTAATAATATATACTAAGAGATTAAAGATAACCTCTACGCGTCTAAATACAACGTCCAACAATTAAAGAAGGCTGAGATTATACTTATTACTATAATTACTAAAAAAGAGGGTATAATCAAATACCTATAATCTTAGCTTAATAAGTACATTTGTAATAATACTAGACACCTCTCTACTATATATAACACCACCTAAGCCTTTATGCCCCTAGCAACCTTACCTACTTAACGCTTAACGGAAGGTTAGCGCTAAATAGCTTTACCTAACGGGAACCCCTACTATAGTAGCAGCGATAATAAAAGCCATAATAATTAAACCTAAACTACCACTATAGGGTCTAATACACGCTACCCTAATCCCCTAATTTTTAAGGGTGACCGCAAGGAATATAGCTACTAAAAGATATAAACCTATAAGAAACTAACATAAAGCGCCTACCTTTTCCCTATAGAAGATACCAAGATTGGCTATATTATTAGACGAACAAAGGGCATCCCGTTTAATAGGCTTTTCGCTTAATGGGAAACTAACAGTCCCTAAAAATAGTAGTCCTACTAGGAAGTCCTTAACAACCTTAACTAAATATACTGTAACTATAACCTAGTAGCCACTAGTTAAGCTAAACTATACGCCCTAAAGATAAGTCCTACTAAATTATTTAACGAGTTCTATATTAAATTCTAGGAATACACTAGAGTCCTTACCTAAGATAACGCTAAAAACCAGGAAGATCTTCTTAAAAAAGTTACTTATCGCCTTAGTCACGCAGCCGCTAGCCATAACTATAACAACGTTTACAATATGGTAGCAGCCCTATAAAAGATTAAACGACGGCTAAACTAAATTACTACTATAAACCCCCACCTAAAGACCTCCCTATAGAAGCCCTCCGGACCTACTAAACTACCAACGCCTACTACCCTAAGCAACACCACTGGTTTTAATATTAACCTCTCTATACTAGCCTTCCCAAAGAAGCTACTAGATAGAGAGTGCGAGCTACTCTAAAAGCTAAGGCGTTGCTATAGATACTATTAAGAAGGCTATTATAGCTATAGCCCAAACTACCTAATAGCTAGGTTTAGTAGCTGCTATTAAACACCTAACCCTATACCCTAGACACTAAATACGTTGCTACACGCCGCTACCGCACAAGATAAAGATGCAGTAACGGTAATAGAATTAGACGCGGAAGTAAAAAACGTAAAGTCCTAGCCCTAAGTCGCAGGTTAGGACACTTTAATAATAGAGGGATCTATATATCAGCTTGCTTAATAGATAGCTTAGTAAGAATAAAAGGACGGAAGCAAATAGTCTTACCTATAGAGGGAACTACCACTAAGAAATAATATAAAACCCATTCTATAATTAACTGCGGAGCTATTAATAAATTTATAAATACCTAATTTATACGCACTTATAACCTACCTACCTTACCCCTCACTAAAGCCCGCGCCCTATAACTCGCTAATAGTAGTTATACTGCATAAAAGATTACCTATATGGCACAACTCTACCTAAATATAAACGGACACTAGAAGGAGCTCTAGGCCTATATTACACCACTTATAAACTACCCTATTATTCTTAGAATAAACTAGCTCGAACAACATAACCCCACTATTAACTGGTAAAAGAGAGAAGTAACCTTTAACTCTAAATACTGCAGAGAGACTTACCTAGGGCATAGCCTAGCCGCCTCTATCTACTCCTTAGGATATTAACCTAAGGAAACCCTTATTACCCCACCCACAACCAACTGCCACTATATAAGCGCCGCGGCCTTCTACCGCATAGCACGTAGGAAAGGCTAGACCGTTGCCGCAGCCTCCTAATTATAACTATATAAGCTTAACAAAGATTAGGACCACGTCCTCTACAGTAATAGGATAGATATAGTCAACCTCTTAGAAAATAATGCCCCTATAAAACTCTACGGACTTTCACCCTTAGACTTTAAGAAGTTTATAAAGCTTAAAAAAGGACTTACTAATAAGGAACTCCGTAAGCTCCTCCCTAAGAAATACTATAACTTTATCAACATATACTCACAAAAGAGTATAGATATACTGCCCCCAATTTAACCTAATAACTATACCATTAATATTAAACAAGGAAAAACGCTGCCCTATAAAAGACCCTACCTAATGTTAAAAGACGAACTCCTAGTTGTTAAAAAGTATATTAACAAGCACCTTAATAAAGGGTTTATTCGTCCTAGTATATCCCTAGCAGCCGCTCCTATCCTCCTTACTAAAAAGCTAGGAGGAGGTATTCAATTCTACGTTAACTATAGAGGATTTAACGCTATTATAATCAAGAACCGATACCCTATACCGCTTATACGCGAGACCCTTAAACGGCTTAGCTAAGCCAAAATCTATACTAAACTTAATATTATCGCCGCCTTTAACCGCCTCTAAATACGGGAAGGTAACGAATAGAAAACCATATTTGTATCGCGCTTCGGCCAATTTAAATACACTATTATGCCTTTTAGCGTATATAATGGCCTAGGCAGCTTCCAAAGCTACATTAATAATACCTTATAGGACTACCTTAATAACTTCTGCTCCGCGTACCTAGATAATATACTTATTTATAGCAACGACCCTTCTAAGTATACTAAGTACGTTTAAAAGGTCCTATAGCGCCTTAGAGACGCAGGACTTTATATTAATTTAAAAAAGTGCGAATTCTTAGTTATAGAAGTAAAATACCTTAAACTAATTATTACTATTAAGGGTGTCTATATAGACCCTAAAAAAGTATATATAATTACCAGATGGCAAACCCCCACCTATATTAAGGATATATAAGCCTTCCTTAGTTTCGCCAACTTCTATTAGAAATTTATATATAACTTCTTAGGTGTTATAGCACTACTTATAGCAATAATGCGAACAAAGGGCTTTTCTGTAAAAGAAAGAAAAATATATCTATATTTTATTTAGACGCTTAAATGCAAAAAGGCGTTCTAAGACTTAAAAGATATATTTACTAAAGCACCTATCCTAGCTTACTTTATACCAGGATAACAACTCTATCTTAAAACTAACTCCTTAGACTATATTAACGCGGGCATCCTCTTCTAAATAGGTAATAATGGTCTCCTCTACCTAGTTACATTCTACTTATCTAAGCTTACACCATAAGAATATAACTATAAGATCTATAATAAGGAACTCCTCGCAATTATATAAGCGTTTAAGGAATTCTAACTAGAACTCTCCTTAGTAGAACCTAACCAGCCAACTAAGGTCCTTACGGATTATCGCAACCTTAAGTATTTTATAACTATAAAACAACTAAACTAATGCTAAGTACGTTGGAACGAGTTCCTCTCTAATTTTAACTTCAAAATCGCATATAGGCTAGGAGTATAAGGTACTAAGCCTAATAGCCTAATACGCCATTCACAAGACCTTCCTTAGTTAGAAAATAACCCTTATAATTAATTCCAATAACAAACAATCCTAAAAGCACAAAACTTAGCCCTAGGTATACTACCCAAGACAGAACCAACCGCCCCTTAGCTTTATACTATAGAATTAGAGTTACCCCCTAAAATTAACAAACTTATTACCGCAGCATATAACACCCCTATTAACCCATTACTATATTAACTAATTGCCGCAAAGATTACTAGTACCTATATACTGCCTACCAACCTCCGAAGCTTAGGCTAGATTAATATAGCAGCCTTAAAAGTAAAAGAGAACAGGCTCTATTATAGAGGCCGTCTATTTATCCCTAACTTAGAAAACCTATAACAGCAACTAATCTAAATGGCCTATAACCTCTAATTAAGCGGCTACCTAGGCAAAGGAGGAACCTATAAGCTTCTTAGCCAATACTACTTCTGGCCCAAAATAATAGACTTAGTTAAACGCTTTGTAAGTACCTACTACAGCTATAAACGTGCTAAAGCATTTTATATAAAGTACTAAGGACTGCTACACCCTCTACCAGTACCTATACGACGATGGGCAGATATTGCTATAGATTTTATTATTAACCTACCACCTTGCAAATGATATAGCCGAACCTATAAGAACATCCTTATAATAATATGCCGACTTATAAAAGAACGCCACTACGTCCCAACTAAAGGCGTAGCCGTAAGTGACGTTGCTAATATCTTCCTCCGCGAAGTCTACTAACTACATAGGTTACCTAACTCTATCACATCTAACTAAGGCACGCAATTTAACTCTGACATATAGAGGCAGATCTACTAACGCCTTAGTATCTCTATTAAGATATCTATATCCTTTTACCACAAAACTGCGGGACAACCGGAAAACGCTAACACTAGTATAAAGGCGTACTTACAACAGGTAGTCGCCTATAGTTAGGACAACTAGGTAGACTACCTTCCGCTAGGTAAATTTATAGCAAATAACTATATCTTAGCCACTATAGGACTTACCCCGTTCTTTATAAATAAAGAATATCACCTATAATCCGGTATAGAGCCATCAGAGCCTATTAATAAGAAACTGCTATATAGAAAACGCCTTAAGATGCTACTTACCAATTAATATACAGACCGTATAAAAGACCTACTTAACTACTGTAAAGGAGAGATAGCCTAGGCCTAAGTAAAATAAGCTTACTTTACTAACCGCCACAGAACACTACCACCTGAGATACGTGTTAGCAACTAGGTATAGTTAGATACACATAATATCTCTATATAGAGACCTATAAAGTCACTTAATTATAAAAACCTTAGCCCCTACTAGATTAAACAAGTTATTAATAGAGGAGCTATATACAAACTAGAGCTCCCGCCTACCTTAGCCACCTATGGGATATAGCCTGTGTTTTACCTATAGCTACTACACCTTTACTAGCCTAACCCTCTACTAGAACAAATACAGCTTAAACCCCTACTAGTACTAATCCGAGATAAGAACGAAGACGAGAACTATAAGGAGTGGACTATTAAACAAATTATTAACTCCAAATACTTTAGCAAAGGCAGAGGACGGCGGCTCTACTATAAAGCTACCTATATAGGATTTGACATAGATTAGCCAAAATGGTAACTATAGAAAGATTTTAAAAACATAAAAGATCTAATTAGCGATTTCTACCACATAAACCCACAGAAACTAGGCCTAAGCAGAGATTTTGTACCTAATCCCCTATAGAAGCCGTCACAGCTAAATCATTATACATTACCGTTACGTAACTACTCTAATAAGATATTAAGGAACTTTAACCACCAGTTAAAGTTATCTAATTAGTTAGATTCTAAACACTAAGGAAAAGCTAACTAATTAGGATTTTCCATCCCTAGGATAGAAAATCGCTATTAGCTCGCTTACTACTAGCGCCTTAGCAACACCCTTATACCTTACTAAGTCCCCAACAGCCTCCTTCCCCTCTATAGCCCAGCACCTTCGCATAGTAGCAACCCACAAGCTTTAAGTTAGAAGTACCTATACAAGCCTATTACACCTATAACAATATTCCTTCTTCTAGATACCTTAAGCATTTCCCCCTATATATATATAGCAACCACAGCGTCGCCGGAGCTCCGCCTTAATAGAAGGGGGGGTAGTGTTACGGAACCCGACCGTAGGGGCCTCTATAGGAGAACCCCGTGCTCTTGTGTACACCTCGCGTATAGCTTATGTTAGCTACGCGAGGGTATATTACCTCCTTACGCCCTTGACCCTTATGATTGATCGCGCAACGTCTTGTAGACTCCCCAAATATATACGCTTTGTAGCCATTACCCGCGTTCCGTGATAGTCTCTTACTAATTAGTTACTATTTACCTTAGGCAGATCTAGCTTCTTATACTTAGTATATACCTTCTCCTACTCCTTTAACTAGACCTTAAAGTTCTAGTTCTAAGGCGCTTTCTTAAGCTTTGTATACTAGGTAGCTACTTAAAGCCTTTAGGCGTTATTAGTTAGAGCAATTCTCTGCTTTAGTAACACTAAAACGTTATAGGTAGTGACGCATTTAAACATATAGATAAGGTAGGTATATAAGATTAAGCTTTAGATATAGCTGCGCAATATATTAAGAGCTAACAGCTATTTTCTATATAGCTTTATATTGTCCCTATAGTTAGCTTTAAGCGTATAGAGCTCCTCCTTCTCCTCCTTATCTAGCTTTACGAGCTTCATCTTCCCCTAGCTATTAGTATCCTTAGGTAAGGCTTAAACAAGTTCTTTAAGCTTTGGCAGTTTAGTCTTAGGTATTAATAGGTTAATATACTCCTAGAGACAATTATTATTTGCTTTTAACTTAATAACCTTAATCCATTTATCCTAATTATTTAGGCTTGCTAGAATTACGGATAATACAATAACTAGTTTAGTTTCTTATTAAGAGTTTATTATTGTGGTTGTCTATAATTAAAATAATAATTAATTGGAATAAAGGCTTTAGAATTAAAAATAATGCAGTAGTTAGCTTAGGCTTATAACTGTTAAACGGACAATTAGGTATAAGAACTCTATCTATTAAAGAGGGCTCTAGAGCCTCTATATATACACTAGATAGGTAACAAATAGGTTGCAAATAGAATAATAACGTAGTCGTCATTCTGTAATGGAAATAAGTATTTAGACATTTAATAAGACATTCGATAAGACATATAAAGAGACATACGAGGTAAGGAGCGGGGTATTAAGACATAGGGTTCTAGGCTTAAAGCCAGTATTAAAATAGTGGTAAGGAAATCCGATCTAGTTCAACACCTAACACCCTTGTTTTTAACCCCCGGGCCAAAACAACTTCGGGCAGACCAGCTTTGTAATAGGCTAACTAACATCGCCTTAAAAGAAGAAGAAGACTATTAGTTAATTTAATTATATACGAAGATTCCTAACATACCTTCTAGGCTATACGTAATGGCACTAAACGCAGATCATCTTAGAAGAGTTCACTAGAGCCAAGTTAATTATGGAAATGGTTAGATTAATCCAAAGAAATAAAAATTTAAGAAAGACAACACATTCGCATTAGAATTGTTTTCTATATTTAAGGATGTTGCGAAATTCCAAGTACCTATAAGTCGGATCTTAGAGAAACTCTGCAACTTATATTAAGATTTTTGTAATAAGATCTAGAACTCGGTCTTCACCAAAGAGTATAATATGGAAGATCTTAGAAAGCGTGCTAATTCTAACAAGTGCGATTTATGTAAGCTGCTCTGGAGTACCTGCCTTTATAAGTTAGGTAAGTGGTATAAGATATTTCCTAAAGTTTCTTTTAAATGATCCATTAAGTTTAAGTCAGCATTAATGATAAATAGAGGGTGACTTCCTGTTCTATCCATCTATTACAGCCTAGGTAAGCTATCTAAGATACCATTATATCTAACACCCTAGGCTAATCTAAGTTATAGACAGTTGCCAAAAGATAGACAATCTATAGATTGGGTTTATAGATCTTCCGGAAGTTAGAAGCGCTACCTATTTTAAGGTTATTCATTAGTGGCTAAAGGATTATAACAATAAGTACAATTTATGCAATCCAACCCTGCATATCAAGAAGAATACAAATGGTAACGCGCCTAGGGTTGTAAATTAATTAACTTAACTCAACTAAGGCCTTGAATTAGTTAAATTAAAAGCTTTATAAGCAGAGGGCTTAGTTAGTTAAATTAGTTAACTTAATATTAAGATCTTAGTAACTATTTTAACTAAATTTAACTAGTGTAGGAGTTAGCAACTATCGCGAGTCTTGGCATAGTATTGATGCAGGAGGACTTACCTAGCGACGCTTATATTGCTTCCTACCGTCCTTCCTGTTACCCGGCTCTCAATATAAGCCTATTACAAGTCTTGGCATGGTGTTGACTTAACTTTTTTTAGTAAGGGAGACTAAGAAAAATAAGGTTTAGGGCATTATAACTTGTTAACTCTAGTAACATATCTATATAATGTCAAAGCTTTAATATTTATCAACCAATTCAATTCAATCAAGGCCTCTAGATTGATTGAGTTGCCAAGCCAGCGAACTCTTAGTTGGTTGAATTAATTAAGTCTTAGCAATCAATTTAATTTAATATTAAAGCCTTGTCAATTAATTTATAACCCTAAACACGCTAAAGTTGCTAACTCAACTCTTAGATATTAGGAAAATTGGTGACCCTATTATACGCTTATAGGAAACAAGCGCGGCCAATAAGAAAAAACGGCTAGCTTTATCGCATTAATAGGGGCTAAAGCCTTACTTCTCTACTATAACTAAGAATTGCAAAGTTTACCTTGCTGGCATTTCCATTAACAAGTTACCAGCCACTTTTAGAGATGCTGTTTTGGTAATAAGGGCTCTTAAGTATCGCTACCTCTAGATTAATTCGATTTGTATTATCTAGGAAGATAAGTATATAGATTTTAACAAGGAGGCTAAACAAATGGAAGAGGTCTACAGCGGCGTAAAATGTGTTATTGCTGCGAGTCGCGCTAGTAGTTACGGTAATGGGTTTCTTAAACCTAAACTAAAGTGGAACTATATTGGGTTGCGAAGGGAACAGGATAATAATACTCTATTCTACATATGTGACATAATTGATAATTTTAATAAGCACATTCTGGATAGGGCTATAAATAAGCGTGGCTAGGTACTGTAAGAATATGCTCTTGTTTAACAAACCATATTCTTTAATAAACACCAAACCTACTGGGAATGCGGCCATGGCATCTAATGTAAGACGATAAATACGCTGCAGAAGTAAGCAGCTTTTCGCCACATTTGTCTTTAGAGTAAAGGGGGAAAATAGCTTCTAATGTTATATTACTAATATTAATTAATAGTAACTAGGCTCGGCAATCTAAATTTCTCTTAAATTCTTAATCCCGTAAAGCAAGGTGAGCAAATTCCTAGATTCCAGAATCTCTATAAGGACTACTTATAACTCGGTCTTACCAAACCCTATAACTAACTAACGGGTATTACTGGGTTGGAGCAATGTCTGCTCCGTACAATAAATATACAAGGATGATTTAGTATGCTTAATAATCCGAAAGCTCTTAGGCTACTTCATAGGAGCCTACTATGGCATTAAGGAAAGGATACTCCCAGGCTTAATTACATTAAATTCCCCTTAGACCAGGTCGCGGTTCCATTATGGTTGTGGATGGCTTGGAAAGGTAGAAAATATAATAATAGGACAGAGTATTCAGGAGGGATTAACTACTTTAAGCTTTCTTTTAATTAATTTAACTGGGAAGATCTCTAACCACCCTAGTTATAATCTGGTTATAATAAGAATAATATCCTAGTCGCTAAAGCAAGGACTTATAATTACAAAGCCGCAAATAGCGGAGAACTCCAATTTATCTATAATTGTTCTGGAGATTCGGAACATAGAGCATCTATATATATAGTCTTAAGTGTATAAGTAGGGGCTCTAGAGTGCAGTAAAAGGATATATTACGTATTACTTATAGCGCGAACGGAAAAGGTGGATTCCACAAAGAATTAGTTATGGGAAAGAGTAGGTATGGGCTGCTTGCTAGGGCGCCATATTAGAGACAAGACCATTTCGGTCCGTATCTAGTAGGGCTTTTAGACCGGAAAATGTGGGTTAACTACCTAAGACGACATTTTTTAGCCTAGAGATATCGCTAGGTGTCCCTAATAGTTTAACTAAAGAGGTAGAGTATTTTAGCTTCTTTAAAGGGAAAATAGTTGTAGTTAACACAGAGCTTTCCTTATACTTAAATCCTCTAATTCTTAAAGGTAAGGTCTATCCCGTTAGATCGTAGTTAAGGGTTAAAAGGCTTAATAGATTTTAATTATTTTACTATTATATCTATACTACCTAGGGTATTATATTTAATGGAGCAAATAGGTTAACTAAGACTCCTAATAGGGGAGGTTAAGCTGTCTTATAGGGCTATAAGGCTCTTTAAGATCTCGTCTAGTGTAATAGGCTTATATAAATGCTTCTAAACCAAAGCTTATAGATTGCTACTATATAAGAATACTAAGCTAAGGAGAAGAAGAAGAAGATTATTAGTAACTAATAAGATATAAGGGGTTGCCAAGGCGCTAGTAGTAAGCGAGCCAATATCAATTTTCTATCCTAGGGATAGAAAATCCTAATTAGTTAGCTCTATAAGTGGTGCTGGCAGAATATAGCAGAGCTGGCAGAATTTGGCAGGTAACGCGCTCTAGCTGTTACGGGATACCTCCGTAACACCTTATACACGTCCACCTGTTTCCACCGTCGCAGCAGGAAGAGACTGACCGCGAGACGGCAACCTAATAGTAATTTGCCGGCAATCTACGGTAATCTGACGGCAGTCTGCCGCATTCTGCCATATTCTGCCAAAGTCCACTAAATTCCGCCAAGTTCTGCCAGAACCGCTCCTTAAGTCCTATTCTACTCCGTATATATATTAACTAAGTAACTAAACTAATAATATATACCCTTTCTTCCTATTTCCTTACCCTCTCTCCTTACGCAACGTCTTAATCTTATTATATAGTTTATATATATAGCTTAATAATATCTACTTCGCTATATATTATCACCACTTATACTTACTCTATAATACTATATTACGTTAAAACCTTAAAAACCTATACTCTACCCCGCCCTATTTAAAATATAGAATAACCTTAAAGCCCCTATAATAGCTACTAATATTATATCCGTATTCTAGGAATAATTGGCAGATATATAAAAGTCTTTTATAGACGCCCTTATATAAAACCAAGCTACTATAGCTTAATAGTAAGCTAAATAAGAAGTATAGTACCAGAAAATAATTAAGGCCCTTTAAGAAGAAATCCGCACCCTTAAGACTAATCGCTATTACTAGAAGCTAATACGCGGAATATAAGCCCTAAACTAGTAATAGTTATCCTACTAATAGAACCAACTATCGCGTTATAACAATTTAAAAAACTATTAGACCCTTTAGTATTTACTAGTAAATAATAAGAGCTTTAGTTATTCTTAAGCCAGCTTAAGAATAAGCTAACTAGTAATACTAACCGTTACCTAACTAAAGCTAACTAACTCTACTACGCCCTAAGTTAACTAGGAGGAGATATAGCTAACCTTATTAAACCTCTCTAGCTAAACTTAGTATAAAGCCTAGTCGTACTTCTAGAAGCTATATACAGTAACCTAAACTACTAAGCTACCGCTTAAAGGAAGATAAACTATATAACTTAAAAAAAGAAAAGATTCCTAGTATACTTCTCCAAATTTAATTGTTACGTAAAAGAAATAGGCTAGAACAACTTTATACTAATTAACAGCCTTATTAAATCTTTAAGCCCTAAACTAAAAACCTCCCTAATTGGTATAGACCTACCAAGAGCCCTTAACGCCTACGTAAACGTTATTAATAAACGGTATAATAATATACTACGCCTAATACCAAAGCCCGCTCCTTAATATAATATAATAACTCTATAAACGTCTACTAAGTTATTATCCTAGCCTAAGCACCCTAACGCTATAGATATTAATACTAGGACCTTAGGATACGCCCTACTAGGGTCCTCTAAATAGGAATAACGCACTAAGCTAGGCCTCTGCTTTAAATATAAAAGTAGCTCCTACCTCTTTAACTACTACTCCGCCCCCTTCTAAAAAGATCTATAAATAGTTAACGCTAGTAGCCGTTTACCATACTAATCTTCTAGCTACTGCCCCTAATATTCATCTAGTTCTAGCTCCGCATTTAGTAAGTACTACTTATAAGGATAAAGTTATAACTAATATTCTAAAGGAACCCCTTCCTGCTTGCTACCAAAAGGTATATCCTAAAGTTAAGTCGCTCTCTAAGACAGCTATATTACAGGATCTTATTAAATGTATTAGATATAGCAAACCCTAACTCTTAGGATTGTAGTATAACTATTAACTACCGTCTTTAGTAGAAAGGTTAATAGGCTAACGCTTAAGTCCTAATTAATATAGGAGCTAGCGGTATAGGATTTATTAATAAGATCTTTATATAAGACAATAGGTTTACCCTAATACTCCTTAACCGGCATATTAACGTATTTAGATTTAATAGCAAACACATTATCCTAGGCTATATTACTTATATAGCGGCCCTAAGACTCTAATACCTAAACCATAAAGAATTAATTAAGCTCTTTATAACCACCCTAGGGTACCTAGTAATCCTTAAATAACCCTAGATAAAGCTATATAAGGTAACCATTAATTAGGATAACCTTAAGCTTCTATTTACCGCCTCCTATTACAAGTAAAAGTGCCTTATAACTTGCTACTTAGACCCTAAACCAAAATCTAAAGAATCCACTAGAATCCACTAGTTTAAAATTTCCACTAACGTCTACCCTATACCCGAAAAGTCCACCTAATTCCACCTATATAAGAATTCTACCAAATTCTACTAACTCGAGAATTCCACCGAATTCTACTAACTCGAGAATTCCACCGAATTCCACTAATAGGAGATTTCTACTAACGTCCACTAAGAACCTAAAAACTATACTAAACTATATAAACTAATCTTAACTGTTACACCGCCCTAAACTAAGTAGAAGTCTAAGCTTAATATATAAAGGTACTAGAAGAACTAGTATTCTACTATAAAAAGGATACTTAAAAAACCTAAACCTAAATCTAATATTAACTCTATACTTAATACTAAACCTAAACTTAAATAAGAAACTGTATAAGAAACTAAGGATAATCTAAGCTTACTTAACACCTTAGATATATATATAATTAGAGCTACCCTATTAGTATAACTTGCTAGGAAACCAGAATATATAATCTTTACTATTATAATGGCCGATATTAAGAAGGCCTTAGCACTAAAGAAGCATACTAACCCTACTATAAAAGTACTAGTATACCACCATAAGCACCTGGAGGTATTTTTATAAAAGGAAGCTAATAAGTTAGTAGAACACTAACTATATAACTATAAGATTGTACTTAAAGAAGGAAAACAGCTAGGATTTAGACCCCTATATAGAATGTCCTAAAACAAACTTAAAGTACTATAAAAGTACTTAGACAAGCACCTAAGTAAAGGATTTATTAGAGTAAGCTCTTTGCCTATAGCTATACCTATAATCTTTATTAAGAAACCTGGCAGCGGTCTATACTTTTATATAGACTACTAAGCTCTTAACGCTATTATTATTAAGAATTGGTACCCGCTTCTGTTAATTTAAGAGACACTAAACTAATTAAGTAAGGCTCGCTACTATATAAAACTTAACCTTATCTATGTATTTAACCGCCTCTATATTATAAAAGGAGATAAATAGCTTACCGCATTTTGTACTAGATATGGACTATTTAAATACTTAGTAACCCCGTTTAGCCTTATAAATGCCCTAAGTTTATTCTAACACTTTATAAATAATACCCTATAACCTTACCTGGACGTTTTCTATACTGCTTATATTAACAATATTCTAGTATATAGCAATAACCTAACTAAACACAAGAAATACGTTAACCTTATTTTAGAAGCTCTATATAAAGCTAGCCTATAGTTAGATATAGATAAATGCGAATTCTATAAAATAGAAGTCCTATACCTTAGACTTATTATTTTTATAGACGGCATATAAATGAACCTAAAGAAGATTAAAGTAATTGTAAAGTAGCAAGAACCTAAGAATGTTAAGGACGTAAGAGCCTTTATAGGATTTGCTAACTTCTACTAATAGTTTATTAACAAATTCTTTGCTCTAGTTTTACCCCTTATAGCTCTAACCTAAAAGGATAAAGCCTTTATTTTTAATAAGGAATATAAAAAGGCCTTTACCTATCTAAAAGTTATATTTACTACTACACCTATACTCTAATACTTTAACCTAAACTAAAAGAGTGTTATAGAAGCTGATTTATCCAACTATATTACTAGAGGTATTCTATCTTAGTATAATAAGGAAGGAGTACTGCACCCTATAGCATACTTCTTAAAATGACTAAGTCTAGCCAAATATAACTATAAGATCTATAATAAGGAATTGTTGGCTATTATTAGATGTTTTAAATAATGGCAACCTAAACTAGAAGGCACCGGATTTCTAATTAAGGTCCTTAGCGATTATAAGAATCTACAGTATTTTATAACTATGAAATAGCTAAGTTATTATTAAGCCTACTAGTTAAAATATCTGTCCTATTTCTAATTCTTAATTATATACTGCCTAGGCGTTTAAGGTTAGAAACCTAATGCCCTAACCTAACGTTTATAAGATATACTAGCATAAAAAGAAGTGCGTACCTACTATAATTAAACCCTGCTTCGCCCTAAGCTATTTACCCCTCCTATTAAAGATGTTATAATACACATCCTTAAAATAACTAATTAATTAATTAATTAGATAATAGTTGATAAATACCTAAATAATAGGTTTATTTAAGAAACGCTTAAGCTAATTTAAAACGGCGTTAGACGCTCTAAAAGGATTTCTTTAAGTAAATGCAAAGCTTATAAAGACCGCTTGTACTACTGGAACTGTCTAGTTATACCTAACTATAACAAACTTAAGCTTAAGCTCCTTAAATATACATACGATCTACTAGTAGCTGGCTACCTAGGCCAAGGAAAAACCCTAGAGCTCCTCTAATAAGAGTACTATTAGCTAAATATGCATAATATAATAAAAAGGTATGTCTCTAGCTGTTATACCTACTAACGAGCTAAAGCCTTATATAAGATATATAACGGCTTTCTAAAGCCACTACCTATTCTGGACCGAAGATAGAAGGATATTTTAATTAACTTTATTGTTAAGCTCCCCGCAAGTAAAGGGTATATAAACATTATAGTAGTTATAGACTAACTATCTAAGATAAAACACTTAATCGCCTGCCCTAATATATTAGCACCTGCTATTGCTTAATTATTTCTAGATTATATATAGAAACTCTATAGACTTTCTAAAACAATTATCTCCAATAGAGGTAGATAGTTTATCTCTATATTTTAGAAAAAACTAACTACCTAACTCCGTATTAAAGCACTATTGTCTACAGCATACTACCTAGAAACGGACGGTTAAACGGAATATATAAACGCTATAATAGAACAGTATATTCGGATATACACGTCGTATTTATAGGATAACTAGATAGACTGGCTTATATTTACTAAGTTTACCATAAACAACTCCGTCTTGGAAACTATAAAGGTCTCCCTATTCCTGGCTAACTACGGCTAGCATCCATAAATGGGTTTTAAACCCTTTAGTAATATCCCTCGCTCCACTTATTATACTTTATAGGTTATAGAAGCAAATAAATTTATAAAGAAGATAGAAGAACTATAAGAGTTCCTTACTAACGAAATAATATAGGCCCAATCTGTCTATAAAGCTGCAGTAAATAAGAACCAAACCCTAGCACTAGCTTACTAAATTGGTAACTTTATCTAGCTAGATATAAGAAATCTGAACATAAAATAACCTACTAAGAAACTTAATTGGAAGAACGCTAGCCCTTATAAGATTAAGAGAGTTGTCTCTCCTTATACCTACTAATTAAAGCTCCCTAATACGGTTAAAATCCACCCTATATTCCATACATTAGTCCTCTACCCTATTGCCCCTATATTAGACATCTTGCCTAGACAGATCTAGGACCCTCCCCTACCAGTTAAGGTAGATAGTGAGGATAAGTACCTTATTAAAAGAATTAATAACATTAAATACGATAAACAAAAACGCTAATATATGTACTTTATGAAATGGAGAGGCTTTTATAAACCTATATAGGAACCTATTTACTCTATAGGACTTATATAAGCTATAGAAGACTTTTATAAACTCTATCTAGAACTACTATAGCCCCATCTTATAGAAGCTTAAGTTTAAAAAGGGGGTACTGTTATAGGACACCTCCGTAATACCTTATACACGTCTACCTGTTTCTACCGTTATAGCAAAAAGAGACTAACCGCGAGACGGTAACCCAATAGTAATTTACTGGCAATCTATGGCAATCTAACGGCAGTCTGCCGCATTCTGCTATATTCTACCAAAGTCCACTAAATTCTGCTAAGTTTTGCTAGGACCGCTCCTTAAGTCCTATTCTGCTCTGTGCACGCGTTAACTGAGTAACTAAACTAACGATATATACCCTTTCTTCCTATTTCCTTACCTTCTCTCCTTACGTAACGTCTTGATCTCATTATATAGTTTATATACATAGCTTAATAATATCTACTTCGCTATATATTATTACCACTTATACTCGCTCCGTGATACTAGCACTATTACATTACCTCCCCCCCTCCTAAAAAAGCTTGCCCTTAGGCTTTGTCTAAGTTCTTTATTGTTATCTAAATTATTATAGTTATTTAACCCCTCTTCCTAGTATTTAATCCAGCTGTTTAATTTATATAGTGGTCTAGGGAGGTTTATGTAGGCTAGGTAGAAATCTTATAGCTTATAGGGAGAGTACTTAAAATTAGATATAGGATACCATTCTAGATCTTCGTTATAACCTACCTAGCTCACATGGTATTTTAAAGTGCTATAGTCCTTCTTAACTGCTAAGATCTCTTTAACTTCCTATTTCTTGTCCTTTGCAATCTAAATTGGCGGTAGGGGGTCGTTATACTATTTAGGTAATAGGTTATCCACGGCCTTCTATAGTTAGTCTAGAGAGAAAATAGGGTGGATCTTTATTAACTTTAGTAGCTTAACCTTAAAAGAGTATCCTACCTTTTTAAGGGGTTTATAGGGGCCGGCTATTTAGTGTTCTAGCTTATGGCTCGGCCTTTAGGTTTTTTAGTTCTTTGTTAATACCTATATCTTATCTCCTACGTGGAAGTCTACCTTATAACAATATTAGTTTATATCGACCTCCTTTTTTTATACCCTTTTTATAATTACTTAGGCGGTCTCCTAGACTCTATATATTCTTTTAGTAAATGCCTAGGCCTCTTTATAGCTAAGGCGTTTATAGGCTATTGCGGGCCCTATAGGCCTATCCTAATTAAAGGATATTTATGGGTTATATCTATAGAGTAACTTAAATAGCGACATTTCTATGCTATTATAAGGGAGCGTAAGCTATACGTAGTCCATTATAGGTAGTAGTTCCAACTAGTTGTCCTAGTAGTAGTTAATAAAAGGAAAAAGTTGCTGGTTAAGGTACTAGTTTATAATCTTAATTTAGCCGTTAGTCTAAGGGTAAAAGGCAATAAAGAGCTTAATCTGGATTCTAAAGATATAGTAGAATTTATTCTAGAAGTCTAATATAAATTAGGGTCTATAGTTAGAGATAATTAACTTAGGAGCGCCATGGATTTAGTAGATGTTATTAATATATATATAGGCCATATCCTTTATAGTTATAGTTTTAAAGTAAGGAAGGAAAATAGCTTACTTACTTACTTAGTTAACTACTATAAAGGCCATATTATAGCCGTGCTTATCCTTTAGGAATAATTTAAAGTCTATTATAATATATTACTAAGGGTGTTTAGGGACTAGCAGTGGTCATAGCCATCTAGGAGTTTGGTCCCTAGAGGTATTTATACATCTATAAGTATAAAAGTTCCTAATAAATTATTCTATATTAGATAGGAGTCCTTACTAATAGTACTAAGGTATTAATAGTTAATGGGTCTTATCTTAACTAGGGTGCGCTATAGAGACTTAATAGTGGGCTTTATAGATTAGCTCTATTTATAGGTTATTAATATCTAGAACTATAAGCCGTTCTTAGTATAAGAGTAGTCTATCTTCTATTTCTAAGTTAGGGTTACCTTCTATTGCTTAGTTATAGAGGGCTTTTAGGGATTTGGCTATATAGTTCGCAATTAAAATATAATTAATTAGTCCTATTAGTTTATCCAAAATCTCTTCCTTTATAGATGCTAGCTTATTCTATTTAGAGCTTAATTTTTTAAAAATATATAGATTAAGCTATTTAGGACGGAGAAGGGTATATATTCAGTGCTAGGCCTTTAGCTTATCTTATAGTTCCACGTCCTATTCCCTCTAGGTAAGAGTATTAGCGTTAGAATTTTACCTACTAGGATAGTATATAATTATAAAGAAGAATTGGGAGAGTATTTTAGCCTATTAGGCTTATTAGCTAGTAAGCTGTTTTATTATTATAAAATACTTAAGGGCTTTATAATTAATATAGACTTTAATTTAAGAGTCTGTGCTTTTAAGCTCTACACGCCACTAGAATAGTAATTATATAATAGCCAATATCTCCTTATTGTGCACCTTATAGTTACACTTAGCTAGGGCTATTGTCTTTAAAAAGAACGCAATAAGGTACCACTTACTATCTAGGTATAGCTATAAGAAAACCCCCACTACTACTCCATTAAAAGCGTCCGTTTTTAGTATTAACTTTAGGTCTAGGTTATAGTGACAGAATTGGGGAGGAGATAAGTCGGTCCTTTAATTCCTTAAAGGCCTTTATACAGTTATTATTAAAAATAAAAGGCGTGTTGCTCCTAGTTAGTTATATAAGAGGCTTAACTATAACTCTATAATTATAGATAAACTAATAGTAGAAATTACAAAATTTAAGAAAGAACTGGATCCCCTTTATAGTATAAGGGGATTTCTAGTTATAGATTGCCTTAACCTTCTTAGGGTTACCCTTAATTTCTTTTATGCTGATAATAAATCTAAGGTACTTTATACGTTTTACTCCAAATTCGCATTTCTTAATATTAACTTATAGGCCTATATTCTACAGTCTCTCTAGGACCTTCTTAACGTAAATTTAATACTTAAGTTTATTGTCTAAGTATATAAGAATATTATCTAGGTATGCTGTATAGAATATATTAAGATAATTAAAAAGAACATTATTTATATACCGTTAGTACGTAGCTGGCCCATTTATTAGTTAAAAAGAAAGGATTTTATATTTATAAGAACTATAGCAGGTATAGAATATCGTTAGATCCTTTAATGCAGGGTCTATCCTAATTTAGTAGAAAGCTTAGCGGACATTAAGCTTAGTAAAGATTTTAGCTTGGCTTAGGTATATAAGGGTCTTATTAATTAGGGGGAGAAGGTAACAATCTTTCTAAGTAATAGTATTTAGTTTTTGGTAGTTAATACAGAAACAAAGGCCTCTATTAGGCTTCTTTATAAATAAGATAGAGGAAGTAAATAGGGCTTAACTTAGCTCAATAAACCCTTTATAGAGGCTATTAATCAGGTACTATTTTATTACTTTAGGTTCCTCTATAGTCTGCTAGTAAAGGGGGCTATAGCCTAGAGAGTTATCGGCCTTTAATTAAATCTTATAATTATAGGTTTAGTAGGGGGGTAGTATATCTAAAGCTGCTTTTAAGAACGTATCTCTATAGTCTATAAGGTAAGTTAGGAGGAGGCGCTTAACTAGCTTCTTATCCGTTTTTTCTATTAGCCCTTCTTCCTTCTTATTAATAATCTAGTTAATTTTATATAAGCTAGTTATATAGACCTTATTATCCTTTTAATACATATTAAAGTAGAAACCTATAGCACTAATTGCTATAATGTCTACTGTAGGGGGTGTATAATAGTAGGGGTGCCTATAGCCTCGGTGGCCTTTAGCGCATTAATATTGTCTTTACCTCCTTTAGCTCTCGTTACATCTTCTAAAGGTTATCCTTTATATCCTCGTCGGCAAAATATTGTCCCTTATAAATGACCTCAGCCGCTAGAAGTTGGCGTTGTTGGCGGGCTATTAAGGGCATTAACCAACTCGACAAACCAGCCTATGTTAAGTTTATTTGACCGCAATCTGCGCGCAGCCTATGCGCAGCCTGCACATTTAGCAACTATAATTATATTTAGAGCCATTTACCTCTTTTATACTAATAGTATATTTTAAATAATAAATAAAGGCTACTTTAAAGCTATTTATAAGGCTAGTAAGGTAAATTGTATATACTTCTTTATATAATCTATTATATGTCTATATCTATCTACCTGTCTGCATCTGCCTACCTATCTATATTGCCTACCTGTCTATACCGTCTACCTGTCTATATCGCCTACCTATCTGCATTGTCTACCTGTCTGCATTGCCTACCTATCTATATTGTCTACCTATCTACATCGCCTACCTGTCTGCATCGCCTACCTATCTGCATCGTCTACCTATCTATATTGCCTACCTGTTTGTATCTGCCTATAGCGTCTAATTTAATTCGGGGGAGAGGTTGGCCCGATTAAAGGCTCTAATTGATTTAATTGATTAGTTGATTATATTAATTTAAATCGTTCTTTATGGGCGTTCGCTGGCTATACATTTAAATAGTGTTGTTAGGGTACCTCCCTAGGAGGCCTTAATTTGATTTAATTTAGTAATAGGCTCTAGATTAATTTAATTAATTAATTAAATTGTTTGTGGTGTTTGTTGGCTAGTTAGTTGTTGTCTAGCGATGGTAATAGCGACGGCGATGGTTGTTTGGTTCTGGTAATGGTCGTCTAGTTCTGGCAACGGTCTTTGGTTTTGGTAATGGTCCTCTTCTACCTGCCTACCTACCTACCTATTTGCCTGCGTTAGTGTCTAGTTTAATTTAGGGGAGGAGTTGGCCTAATTAAAGGCTCTAATTAATTTGAATCGTTCTCTATAGCTATTTGCTGGCTATATATTTAAATAGTAGTTGTTTAGGGTGCCTCTCTAGGAGGTCTTAATTTGATTTAGTAACAGGCCGATATTAAAGCTCTAGTTTAATTCGATTGATTAATTAATTAAATTATTCATAGTATTTGCTAGCTGGTTATTTAAATGGTTATTGTTTAGTTCTGGTAATAGTCGTCTAGTTCTAACAACGGTTGTCTAGTGCTAGTAATGGTTGTCTAGTTCTAGTAACGGTTATCCAGTTCTAGCGATAGTTGTCTGGTTCTGGTAATGGTCCTTTGCTAGCTACTATTCCAGTGCCTCCTAAGGTAGGGAGGATGTAAGGAAGGGTAAAAAATAAGGTGGCTACAAAGGGGGTAACTTAGCAGAGGTATATATAGGCTATTGGGAATACAGCGGGGACCCAATAGTAATGTATGTCATGTGGAGCTTCGTGTAGAGCCTCCATACGCAGAGCTTCGCGCAGAGCCTCGTGCAGAGCCTTTGTACGAAGAGCTTCGTGTAGAGCTTCGTGTAGAGCTTCGTGTAGAGCTTCGTGCAGAGCTTCGTACAGAGCTTCGTGCAGAGCTTCGTGCAGAGCTTCGTGCAGAGCTTTATGCAGAGCTTTGTGCAGAATAAGACTATATAAGACTGTATAAGATTATATAAGATTATATAAAATTATTTTATAATAATTAAATGTATTATAAGCTAGCATACTACAGGCTAAGAAAATTATAAAAATTAATTTACGTAATTGGTATATAACTTTAAAATAATATATTATATTACGTTAATTGCGTTAAAGAATGTACAGTTAACTTTTAAAGTTATTAAGTTGGTTGTCAAATTGGTTAACTACGTGTTATTTAACTTTTAAATGTATCAAGTTGGTTAATTATATGTTAATTACGCGAAACGCGCTTAATAAATTCTACTTAAATCTTAGCCTGCAAATATTTTCCCAATGCTGTTAATATATCCTCTTCCACATTAGCTAGATCTCCGCAATTTAGAAGTTGTCTATATTACTATCTATTTTACTTCTATAAGTAGAGTCCTTCTTAACTATAGTACCTTAGGTAAGTATCCTTATTAGTACAGAGCTCCTACCAGCCTTGCGGCGGGCATCCTCTTAGGTAAAGGCTAAGTCGCGATCTCTAATATCCTGCTAGTAAATAGGGTCAGCCTTTATAGCTAATATCTTATAGTTGGTCCAAATTTCTCTAATAAAGGAAGGTAATTTTAGTATATTTTCCAGCTAAATAAACTGTCTTTATTATATATTTAGCTAAATATTAAAGTAGGACATCTATTTTTAGCTAAGGATTATATTATAGGACCCTAGGTCTAGGATACAGAAGGGGATACTAAATTGGCGTTATTTATTAATAGCAATATAAAGCTTTAAGATATAGGTAACCGGCTTGCCAGCTTAGCTATTATAGCCTTTTACTTAAATAGGCTTCTTTAGTTAGGTAGTATTTATATTTAGGAACCTAGCCACGTTATTTATATAAGTAGTATTTATAAAGGCAAAGCTATTTACTTTAGTATTAACTCTATATCTATTTTAAGATACTATATATAGAACTATAAAGTGTTTTCCACCTATTAGCTAACTTAGATTAATCTCTTTAAGATTAATAGAATACCCTAGGGGGGAGTCTTTCCCTAGGGTTTTCCTTTTCCTAACTTATCGGACATTTCTTCTTCCTCTATTTCCTTAATATTAACTATATCTTTTAGCTCTAGGCAAGATAAGGCAAAGTAACCATCCTTTCTATAATTAAAGCATGTAACTAATATAGGGTTAATTAGGGTAATATAACAAGTATTAGCTAAAAGTGTAGTATATAGCGGGTTGGGTAAGGCTTGCAGATAGGTAGTTATAACCGCTTTTAGTATAAGGGCGGTTATAGTTTATCGTCTAACGCCAGCTCCTGTTAGCGTAGTAGATAGGTTCCGGTTACTATAGGGCCGCTTTAGTTAATTAGAATAAGTATTAATTTGTTTTAGTTCTAAATCTAGTAATAAATATTAGGCAGTAAGTCTTTAGTAGGTTAGTAGGTTGTCCAAAGCTATCGCAATCTTCTCTTATAGTTGGACTATTAGCTTATTATATAGGTCTAAACGGTAATTCTTTAGGGGAACCTAGCCTTTGCCTACTAGGTATAGGAATTAAGTCTAAAACTTAGTAAAGGATTAGTTTATTTTTATTATTAGGCGGTTATAGTTATAATAGGCATTCCATACCTTATTTGGATTAACATAGATAGTAGCTAGATACTGTATTATTTTATTAATAGATATAAACCGAATAGGTAACTTATCTTTAAACTTAGCTTGGAGGTATCGCTAGGCGTCCCTAATAGTTTAACTAAAGAGGTAAAGCATTTTAGCTTCTTTAGAGAGGAAATGGTTATAGTTAACGCGGAGCTTTCCTTATACTTAGATCCTCCAACTTAAAGGTAGGGTCTATCCCGTTAGATGGCGGTTAAAAGTTAGGGAGCTTAATAGATTTTAATTGTTTCTCTATTATATCTATACTATCTAGGGTGTTATATTTAGTTGAGCGAATAGGTTAACTAGGGCTCCTAATAGGGGAGGCTAAGCTGTCTTATAGGGCTGCGAGGCTCTTTAGGGTTTTGTCTAGGGTCTTTTATATAGTCTTAGCTGTAAGGTAATTGGCTACCTACTTAGCCGCGAGATTATAAATCTGCTTACGCATGTCTAGAGTGTTATCGTTATTATCAATTTCTAATCCCAACTAAATCTTATATTTCTCTTAAGTGGAGGCGGCTCTCTTAAATAAGCTTACTTTAGGTGCCATTATTAGCTACCTAGGGGTTTATCGGTATTATATGGTTTATTTTTAATACTGGGGTTTAGGTTAAGTATAGTCTAGCCTATAAGGGGGGGATATTATTAGGGCCTTCCCAGGCTATATGTGGTATTTAATATCCAAGTATAACGTATTAACGCGTTATTGCGAATAAAGTTTCTTTCTAAGGTGGGATATTATAGAGGCCTTCCTAGGCAATATAGTAAGAGCTTAGTATAATGTAATGGACTTATATAAATGCTTCTAAACTAAAGCTTGTAGATTACTACTATATAAGAACACTAAGCTAAGGAGAAGAAGGAGAAGAAGGCTGTTAATAACTAATAAGATATAAAAGGTTGCTAAGGCGCTAGTAGTAAGTAAGCCAATAGCGATTTTCTATCCCAGGGATAGAAAATCTTAATTGGTTAGCTCTATAAGTAGTGCTAGCAGAATATGGCAGAGCTAGCAGAATTTGGCAGGTAATGCGCTCTAGTACTGTTATATCTAGAGTCTTTTATACAGCCTTTACTACAAGGTAATTAGCTATCTATTTAGCCGTAAAATTATAAATCTGCTCCTATAAATCTAGAGTATTATTATTATTAATAATTTCTAATCCTAACTAGGTCTTATATTCCTCTTAAGTAAAGGCGGCTCTCTTAGATAAGCTTACTTTAAATACTATTATTAGCTATCTAAAGGTTTATTAATATTATATAATTCGTTTTTAATATTAGGGTTTAGGTAAGAACAGTCTAGCCTATAAGGGGGGGGTATTATTAGGGCCTTTCTAGGCTATATATGGTATTTAGTGTCCAAGTATAATGGGTTAACGCGTTATTGCAAATAAAGTCTCTTTTTAGGGTAGGATATTATAAAGGCCTTCTTAGGCTATATAGGGAGAGCTTAGTATAATATAATAGGCTTATATAAATACTTCTAGACCAAAGCTTATAGATTACTACTATATAAAAATACTAAGCTAAGGAGAAGAAGAAGAAGAGAACTATTAGTAACTAATAAGATATAAGGGGTCGCCAAAGCGCTAGTAGTAAGCAAACTAATAGCGATTTTCTATCCCAGGGATAGAAAATCCTAATTAGTTAGCTCTATAAGTATTACAAACGCTTTAAGTACGATATTATAACTACTTAAAGAGGAGTTGGAAGAAGCTAGTTAGTTAATAAGGGTATAGTCTAGAATAGAACTAGTGGAGCTATGTAATAAGGAATAACCAAGGTCACGTAATATGATCTATATAATCTATATAATCTATAAGATCTATAATAGAGCGAATAGAGTAGATAGAGTAGATAGAGTAAGGACTTTTTTAGGAGTATAGTTGTGTATTTAAGGACCCCTAGTCCCTACCTAGATAGTCCCTTTCTTTATAGTAAATCTTAGAATATAATTAGAGTTAATCTATTAGGTAACTACTCCACCAGTTATTATCTGTTTATTATATTATTGATTTCCTGTTTACCTACACACCTAGCCCATTAGTAAGTCTACTATAGTATTTCCTATAAGGCTTTGTTATACATTTACTACTTAATTACGGTATTAACAAAGTTAAATAATATGCTACTAAAGGCACTAGTTATAACGCTATCTACCGTAGCTACAACCTTAGGGTTAGGAGGAGACATCAGTATAAGAGATACTAATTCACAGCTAGTCACGGTGGGTTAGCTATAGGAAATAGTTAATTAAATAACAGATAATAACCAAATACTTAAAGAAAGGCTTAATAGGATTAAAGTAGCTAAGGTTAAGTTACTATCTATTAAACAATTCTTAGGAGAGAGATTAAAGCTTAAGGGGTTTCTTATATAAATACACTTTAAGGTTATACAAGAGGGAGTAAAGTTAGTAATATTTATGGATTAAGTGGCATACGCAGGATTATTCCTAATAGAAAGAGCACTTAAGTAGTTTAAACTTTACCTTACTAAGATCCAAATAAATAAAATAATAACTACTAATTAAGAGGCGTAGTATATATTTACTAACTAGAAGGGTTTTTTAGAAAGGTTAATATAGATATTTAGAGACCTAAAGGTAATAACTACTACAGAAAGGAAGCTTTAGAACTTGGTATAACATACTTTAGCAATTAAGTATATAATATAGGTTAAGTGGAATAATAAGGCGCTTATAGCATAGTATAAATAGGGACTTAAGGCTAAAATCTAGGATATAATTATCCTAATAGAAGATGCGGAAACTTTAAGAGAGTTAATAGATTAGTTAATTAAGATTAATAATAGGATTTATTAGAGGGAATAAGCCAAGAAAGGGTAAGATAGAGTTCTATAGTTATATAAGGCGCAGAATACATAATAACAGATATAGAGTTATAAACTATAGAATAGTAAACCAGAGCTAATAGACCTAAGCAGTACTAAAGAATTTAAGAGATGGAATAAGAAACTATAGAAACCTAGAGGGTAAGAATTAAGTAATTATAGGACTAAGGAGCAGAGGCTAAACCAGGGATCTTAATAGTAGAAGATGTTTAGGCGAACTCTATAATAAGAAAAATGGTTTAAGAAAGGAGCTTATATAAATTGCAGAAAATAGGATTATTTCGCTAAAGACTATAGAGGTAGTTAAAGTAGCTACGCGGTAAAGGGTATAAGGTTATTAGAGCATAATAATATAAATATAAGTATATTGCGCGGGACTAAGGAGTATTTAATTAAGCACTTCGCGTTTTGTTATAATAACGCATGCTAAGTTTATAAGGACGCTAAGTATAGCGTAAGCTATTAGCCGTAAAAGCCAGAGTTATAAGAACTTAAAGGAACTAAAGAGTTAGATAAAGAATAAGATTAACTCTATAAGCTGGATTAAGATATTACAGCCATATATGGATAAAGATTAGTAATAATAACAATGGGGTTGGAGTACTTATTAATTAATAGCGATAAGGAAGAAAAAGAGGCTAACTAGGGGCGTTTAAACCTTAATAACGTAATAGAAGTAGAGACTGAGACCACTATAGAACGCGGTTTAGTAACAGGTATTATAACACTATTAGATATAGCATCTATTGCTTTATAAGATAGAAGGAGCAATATTTAAAGACAATTAAGTAAGTAGACTATTGCTAGTACTAGCTTACCACTTAATAAATGCAAAAGGCCATAGGCTTAAGATTCTTAAAACGAGATAAGATATACCTAAGAACTTATAATAGACAAAAACCAATAGGAAAGGGTAGTAGCTTAATTTAAAAACAAATAAATAAGCACGGGATGACAATTTCTAGGGAGCCAAGATTTTAAAGAACAAATAAAGTCTACAACAATCCTAGGTAAATATAGTGTTTAGCCTAAAGGTTGTAAAGTTAACACAATAGTTAAAAGGTTTAATAATATCGAAAATCTATTTATAAGACGTAGTAGGATAGAAAGTATAGAGGAGTTTAGATAATAAATTCTCACTTAGTGTTACGGGACTCACTCTTTCTCACACCTCTACGCGTCTTTAACATTCTTGACCCATGCTCACGTTCGTCCCAAGACACCTACGCACGTTCCCCTACAACCCCTATTTATACCTTATACCTGGCATACAAAGACTCTTCTTCTTTATCCAATGTCTTTATATCAACCATGTATAGTTACGTGTACGTAGCCTTCTTAATTACTACCTCGTTTAGTATATTGTATTCCGGTTTATGCCTACTCCGTAACACTATATTAGATCCCATTTCTACGTACCTAGCGGGCCTAGGGCTACTAGTTGCGGAGTATGCCTTTTTATACCTTACGAGGGTAGGAATAGGAGCTGCTGGCTGTAGGTAGACTAGGACGTTAGGGTTCTAATCTAGTACAATAAGACTCCGTGCCGATTTGCATACGGACCTTAACCCTAGCTTGCACCCTACTACTACCAATTTCGAATAAGCACATTACTGCCCCTCCGGTTTGACCTTATATGGCTCGTATCCTACTATATAATAACCTAAACCCAAACCTATTGCTAGTATTATACTGCTATCCTACTAAACCTGTATTTTACTGCCCTATAAATCTAACAAGTCTCCGTGCTGATACGCCTATAGACTAACAAGACTCGTGCCAATACACCTATAAAACGACCCTAATAACCTATCGTGCCGATAAGCCTACAACCCAAACATAGCTAGGTAGAGCTTCGCTCCCTAGATATATAAACCTATTACTTGCATTGTACTACTATATAAACCAATAAGCATTGCGCTAATATACCTGCGACCCTAAACCTAATACTAGTACCGTACTGCTACTAATAAGAGCCTTATATAAATCAATACTGACCTATACCATAACCACAACCACTATACTAATCGTATTATACTACCAAATAAGCCATAAATACTACCTAAAAACGCCTATTTTGGACCAAAATCGCCTATTTTATACTAAAAATCGGGGCTATTTTTTAGGGGGACCTAGAGTAGAATAATAAGGGAAGACTATAGAGCTACTAGAAGTAAGGAAGGGACTAGACAAGCTTTAGCAAAGTGTCTCCAAGCGGCAAGAATAGGAGTGTAGCTAGTAATAGAAGCTAGGCTATACTTTAGGCCTAAGAAGTTAGTGGCCTAATAATAAAATATAGAAGGACCGAACTGGCGAAGCCTACGCAGCGCAGGACGTAGAAGGGCGGAGAAGGGCTAAAAAAAAAAATTCCCGTAATGGGTTTTTTTGGTATATATATAATACACCTTACAGGAGCTTGGAAGTAAGGGGGGGGTACTATTACAGGACTTACTCGTTTTTACGCCTCTGCGTGTCTTTAACGTTCTTAACCCATGCTTATATTCGTCCCGAGACACCTACGCACGTTCCCCTATAACTTCTATTTATACCTTGTACCTGGCATATAAAGACTCTTCTTCTTTATCTAATGTCTTTATATTAACCACGCATAGTTACATATACGTAGCCTTCTTAATTACTACCTCGTTTAGTATATTGTATCCCAGTTTATACCTACTCTATAACACTTAGCAGGAATAGAAGTTAGATTAAAGATTAGCTATACTAGAATATATAAGGGATAGAACAGTAGTACAAAAGGTTACTAATAGGCTAAAGGTAGGTATACTAAGAGCTAAATAGTTAAGCAACCTAGAATAAGAAGAGGATTTAGGGATTTTAACTAGGTTTGCAGAACGATATATAAAAGGTTATAATAACACAATAATAAAGAGATACTTCCTTATAAACAGATCGTATATACTTATAAAGCTATACTAAAAGTAGTACCAGCAGCGCGGAAATAATAAGTAAGAAGGTTTCTATATATGGCGAGATAAGAAAGCTATACTGGATTAAGCTATATTAGAAAAATAGATAAGTTATATTAAGGGAGCATTAATTATAGTATTAAAGAATCTAGAGGAGTAAGCTGTAGACTAAAGAGAAATAATATAAGTATTAGTACCAGTAAATAATATAGTAACGTTTAGAATAATACGGGAGAGGTTTAAACTAAAGGCTAAAGATAAACCTAGAGTTAACCTAAAGCACCTAGCGTATTATATATTAGTATAGATTGTATATATAGATAATATATATAATATATATAGGATATCTAAGGATAAATATCGCAAGTATCTAATAAGAATATATTAGATAATAGATGAAAGGTGGTATAGGAACGCTAAGTATATATATAGTTGGCATCTAGTAGAAGTTTAAGAACTAGGGGACTTAATACTTTAACTAGGAAGATTCCTTATAGAAGAATGCCTAAATAGATAATAGTAGTAGGAGTGCCTAGAGAATACTTATCTAGAGTATATTAAGGACAAGAAACAAACTAAGTATTAGCTATAAAAGGACTAAGTATAGTTAAGATTTAATAGTTAATAGTTAGAAAAAGCGGAGGCCTATAGGACTAGAGGGAGCCAGTAGTAAAGCCTTAGACCCTTAAGGGAATTACAGGACAATACCTAAACTTATAAGTTAGTTAGTAAGATTAAAAGTTTAAAGTATTAGTGGATAGTGGAGCAATAAAAAACCATATATTACTAATAGCAGTTAAAAGACTGGGATTACTATATAGATAGAAGGAACATCTATACTTATTAATAATAATTTTAGGAGATCCGATAGCCTATAGAGAAGGTATTATTAATCTTAAAACTGGACCTATTTAGCTAGCTATTAAAGGAAAAAGAATTAAGATGTTTTTTAATATTCTATTATTGGGAAAGGACAAGCCGATACTAGAAATACCTTAGTTATAGGAATATAATCTAAAAATCAATTAAGTTACAGGTTAGGCTAATATTAAAAATACGCAATAATATAAGATATAATAATAAACCAAGATAGTATAGTATTAAGTTGGAGTGATATATAAGGAGACTAAATAAGGCTTAAGTTACGTACTAAAGAGATACTATAAGTACGGCAAAAGGTTATAGAGCCTAGAAAGTGAAAAGCTATTAGAGTATATAGCATAAAACTATAAGATAGAATTGGAACTAGGAACAAGTCTAAAGTTCTTTCCAATCTACAAGCTTACTAAAACCAAGTTAGTGGCGCTTAAGGAGTTTATATAAAAGAACTTATAGAAAGGATATATTAGACCATTACAGTTATCAGCAGGATATCTAGTATTATTTATACTAAAGAAAAATAGAAAACTTAGGATGTATATTAACTATAGATAGTTAAACAGTATTATAAGAAAGGATAGGTATTCTTTACCCTTAATTAGCGAAATCTAAAACAGGATTAGTAATACGCAAATCTTTATAAAGATAGATTTAAGATGGGCGTACTATTAAATTAGGATTAAGGAAGGAGATAAGTAAAAGGTAGCCTTTAGGTTAAAGGAAGGACTATATAAGCTATTAGTTATATAGTTTAGACTTATAAATACACCAGTAACGTTTTAAAAACAAATTAATAGTATATTAGGAAAACACCTTAATGAATTTATTATAGTATACCTTAATAACATTATTATCTACTTAATAAGCAAGCAAGAACATAGAGAGTGTAATGGGACTAGCCCAATTACAATAGGAATGTCTCGGTGAAATACTTAATAGATAAATTCCAAAGCTTTAACCAAATTCTACCAAAATCTATTAAAGACCGCGTGCGCACGTGCGCACGCATCAACCACCAAGCCCCTAAATATTTAATTATATAATTCTCTCGTTATTCCCTTCTCTTCTTTATACAACGTCTTGTACTCTGCAAGAGCTATATACCCTTAGATTTAGATAGAATTTATATTGTTCCTTTAAATCTTCCCTAAAGCCTCTTCGCGCCCTTATATTACGTTGCGTTAAAATAACTACTATTAAAATAGCAAACGAACCCAAATCCACTATAATAACTATAAGTATTATAACCCTAGTTAGGGAACAGTTAACTATAATACAACAGTTCTTTATAGACGCCTTAGCTTAGCAGCGGGCTATACTAGAAGCCTAGCATTAGCAATTAATAGAAGCACTCCGCAAAGAACTTTATAATATTAAGGCACTTACGCTAGAGACCCTAATAACAACACCTACAAACAAGATTAAAATAATTATATCTAAACCTAGCCCCTTAAACGCGAACTCCAAACTAGTAATAGTAACTTAACCTATAGCTATAATAAATTTAATACCTGCTACGAAATCTAAAAAGCTCCCTAATCCTCTAATGTTTAATAGAAATTAAAATAACCTATGTCCCTTTATAACTAAGCTCCGTCTTAAACTTTTAATAAACTACAACTAATACCCTATTAAAGTCAGTAAGGTTAGCTATAGAATATCTCGTTTAAGTAAAGACGCTGTATATACCATAGATCTATTCTTCTATAATAGCATCTTCGTTAATTTTAAAATCTTTATCTCTCTACTAAAATGAATATATAATAACGCCAGCCGCAAATATACAGCTGTTACTAAACTTAAAAACTTATAATAATAGAACTGAGACTTTACCAGCTTCTTTTTGGAATTTTTAGGCCTTATTAGCGAACTGGATTAAAATAAAGCCACTAGAGTTGCTACCCTTTAACAAGCTATCTTGGATAAGATTAGAGCCTAGCTAGTAGGTAGAGAACTGCCGAAAAACCTATCTAAATTTACTATGATATATTAACAAATTAATAAGGACCTTTAATATAACAAATAGACTCGTTCTCTAAAGTCAACCACACCTTATATTTAAGACTCCATAAAACCAGTATATACTCTAAAGCGTAATCCGTCTCCAAAACCTAAAAACCCTATATATAACCCTATAGACCTTAATACCGCTTAATCCTATATACCCTTAGGAACCAACAAATAAAGAACTTAAGCTATAAATAGAGAATGCTTTAGATGTAGTAAAAAAGGATATATCTAAAAGCATTACCAAACTTACCCTTTTAAAAAAGTCCGCCGTAATTCCTTTTAATTCTTAAGTCGTACCTAATCCTTAAATTATACCCGTTCTTCGAGCCGTACTTATTCCTTAAATTATACCTAATTTATAAATTGTACTTAGACGCTATAAAGTATCTTGCCCTTAGTTAACTTGGAAAATAAATTATCCTAAGGCTAAGTCGCGCCTTAGGATAAAAAGTAGAAGAGTATAAGTGTTTAGGCTCTTCTAGCGCTAATACATAACATAATTCCCTTAATGTACTTAGCGAAATTTAAATACTTAAAAAATGGAAGGAAGTATAAATCCTTATAGACAGTAAAGCTACTAGTATAGGCTTTATTAACACAAACTATATAAAAACTAGACGCCTAAATTTAAAGAAACTTAATAAGCCCTAAGGCCTATAAGGCTTTAATGGCAAACCCTTAATATATGGCAAAATAACGTACTACGCTTTAGTAAAAATATAGATAAGCAAATACCTTAAATACGTTTCCCTATTTATTATACCCTTAAAGCAATATAAAGTTATACTTAGACATAGATGGCTAAAATAACACAACCCTTCAATTAGCTGGGTTAAAGAAATACTAAAGTTCCGTATAACTTACTGCTAAAGTTATTACTTAAAAAACCATTTGCCCTATAAATATGCATATAACTATTTAAATTTAACATAATATAAATTACCCTTACCATATACCTCAAGCCAATATAATAAATCTACGACTGCCAATTATGGTAAAAAATGCAAAGATGCTACGTTAAAACCTCTTAAAATTTATATAATATAGGCCGCGCCTTTTATCTTATTAGCAAAAAGATAAGATTATAAAATCTTTGCTATAACTATAGAAGACATTAAGAAAGCACTAGAACCAAAACAGTATCCTAATCCTTAACCTTTTATACCTAAAGAGTACTATAACCTAATTAATAAGTTTAAAAAATAATTTGTAGACTAGCTAGCCCTATACTAAAAGAAGCACAATTTTAAGATAGAACTTAAGCCTAGTATAATACTAAAGTTCGGTCCGCTATACGGTATGTTATAAAAAGAACTGCTTATAATATAATAATACCTTAACAAGCATTTAGAAAAAGGATTTATTCGCCCTAGTTAAGCTCTATTTACCTTACCTATACTATTTATTAAAAAGCCAGAAGGAGGCTTAAGATTCTATATTAATTATTAAGCTCTAAATATAATTATAATTTAAAACTAATATCCAATTCCCTTAATTTAAGAGACGCTTAACTAATTAGCAAAGGCATAGTACTTTATAAAGCTTAACATAATTACTGCCTTTAATAAAATTTGTATACGTAAAGGAGATAAGAAGTATATAGCTTTTTATACACAATGGGGACTCTTTAAATACCTAGTAATACCATTTAGCGTAAAGAACGGTCCTAGTATATTTCAGTAATATATTAACAATACGCTTCATAAATTCCTTAATGTATTTATTACTGTGTATATTAATAATATCTTAATTTATTCGTCCTTGCTTTCTAAATATTAGAAATATATTAGAATGGTCCTTAAATACTTACAAGACGCAGGCTTACAATGTAATATTAAGAAATGCAAGTTCCACGCGTCTAAGGTTATATACTTAGGCTTAATTATATCCCGTAACAGAATTAAAATAGACCCTAAGAAAGTCGCTGTAATTGTAAACTAGGAAAGCCCTAGTAATATATAGGACATTTAAGGATTTCTAGGATTTACAAATTTCTATTAATAATTTATTAACTACTTCTTAGAAATTACTTAGCTATTAATAAACCTAATAAAGAAAATTTTAAATTTTAAATAAACCGCTAGATACAAATAAGCTTTTAATAACTTAAAATATCACTTTATAACTGCTTTAATCCTTACTTACTTTAACCCTAACCTTAAATATATTATTAAAACGGACTCATCAGATTATGTGCTAGGGGGAGTGTTATTATAATATAATAAGAATGGCGAACTATGTCCAGTAGCCTTTCTCTCCCAGAAACTCGCCCCTGCCAAATTAAACTACGAGATATATAATAAGGAACTGCTTGCAATCGTTAAATACTTTAAATAATAGCGTCCTAAGCTTAAAGGATTGTTATTTTTAATACGCGTATTAACGGACCATAAGAATCTGCAGTACTTTATAACTATAAAGCAATTAACGCAGCGCCAAATTCATTGGGCTAAATACCTCTTATAATTTAACTTTAAGATTATATACTAATTAGGCAAACTTAATTAGAAGCCTAATGTATTAATATAAAGATTATAAGACCTACCCGCGAACGCTTTAGATAAACGGATTATAAATTAATTACAGATCTTACTGCCCCCTAAACGCTTTAAAAAACTGCGCCCTATATTCCTAAATACGGAACTTAAAAGAAATAAATTAGAAGTTAATAAATAGGAAATAGAAATTAATAAGCTAATAGAATACAAATATAAGAACAATGTATAGATAATTAATATAATAAAAGTAATTTAAATAGGAAAATGATAGTATAAGGATATCACACTTACTAAATGCGAAATTTAAAATAATTAATTGTACTATTAATAGAAGATAGTAGTCCCAAATTCCAAACCATTATAATTTAAAATACTTAAATTTATATATAACTCCCCTATAGTAGGACATCCTGGCTATACAAAGACTTATAAGATCGTTTAACGAGTATATTACTAGCCTATAATGCACAACTATATACAAAAATACGTTCGAGTATATAGGATGTGCGTGCATAGAAAACCCTCTTATATAAAAAAGTAAGAAGTACTTTAACTACTACCAATCCCAATACAAAGATGGCGCGATATCTTAATTAACTTTATAGTTGACTTGCCTAGTAGTAACAGGTTCATAAATATTATAGTAGTAGTTAACCATCTTATAAAAATGCAATATATAATTCCTATAGACTTAATTAATGCAATATTAGTAGCCAAATGTTTTATTAAGTATGTCTTTAAGCTACACGGACTTCCTAATATAATAATATCCGACTATAGAAGCCAGTTCGTTTTAGACTTCTGGCAAGCTCTATATAAACGATTAAGCATTTAAATATAACTCTTAACTACATTTTATCTAGAGATAGATAGCCAAACTAAAATTATAAACGCGATTATGGAACAATACTTATAAATATACTACTCCTACCTATAAGACAACTGGGAAAAATAGCTACCTTTAGCTAAGTTTACTGCAAATAATATAATAAATATATTAACAAGCGTAACGCTATTCTATATAACCTATAGACAAGACCCTTAACTTGGATTTAAACTATAACCCAAAATTAATATAATAAAACCCACGATTAAACGGATCCAGTTAATTAACACGCATAACTTTACTAATTAAATAAAGCAGTTAACGGAATTATTATAAAGCGAATTAACGTACGCTTAAATGTTATAGGAATAGCATGCAAATAAAGAACGAGCTCCTGTATAGGACTTTAAGGAAGGTAATATGGCTTACCTAAGTATATAAAACTTAAAGACTAAACGGCCTTTAAAGAAACTTAATTAGAAATTTACGGGCCTATACCAAATTAAGAAGAAACTAAGCCCGTACGCCTATAAGCTTAAACCGCCGACTAAAATAAAAATACACCCGATATTTTACGTAAGCTTACTGTAACCCTTAAAAGATAATCCTATAACTTGCAAAGTGCCACCACTACCTCCTATAATTGTTAATAATGGTAACGGTTCTTACTTTATTAACCTAATTAATAATATGCAATAGAAAATATAATCTAAACAATTTAAACTTCTTATTAAGTGGGAAGGATATAAAATATAAACCTAGGAAACCTATAAACAGATTAAGGCTAACGCGCCTTCCCTAATAAAAGAATTCTATAAAGACCATCCTTCGCGGCCTGCTCTGGCTAGATGGACACAACATAAAGGCAAATAACTGCCACCTAATATAAATACACGAAATATAATAGCAGGAAACTTAAATTTGAAAAGAACTTAAAAAGTATTATAATGTTTATAACACAGTTATATAACATGCAAGATATTAAGGAACTTCAACCACCAGTTAAAGTTATCTAATTGGTTAGATTCGCCTCGCTAAGACCACTACCTAGCGCTAAAATATAACCCGCAATAAAATTATAAATTCTTAACTAAGTTGAATTGTTTTAAACCTTTAGCTAAAGGGGGGGGTACTATAATGGGACTAGCCTAATTATAATAGGAATGTATCAGTAAAACACTTAATAGATAAATTCCGAAGCTTTAACCGAATTCTACCGAAATTTATTAAAGACCGCGTGCGCATATACGTACGCATTAACTACCAAGCCCCTAAATATTTAATTGTATAATTCTCTCGTTATTCCCTTCTCTTCTTTATGCAACGTCTTGTACTCTACAAGAGCTATATACCCTTAGATTTAGATAAAATTTATATTATTCCTTCAAATCTTCCCAAAAGCCTCTTTACGCCCTCACAGAGAGTATATTAAGTGGGTCTTAAAAAGACTATAAGAAGAAAAGATGCTAGTAGCAATTAAGAAATACAAGTTCTTCACAAGGAAGACCAATTTTGTTAGATTTATTATTAAACTAGGTAAGCTTAATATAGACCTAAAGAAACTAAAAGCTATAGTAAGTTAATAGGATCTAGAGAATGTTATATAGTTAAGATTGTTTTTAGGGGTTTGCAACTACTATAGGAGTTTTATAGTATAGTAGTTAAAGAATATAGAACTGTTTATAAGACTTATAAAAAAAGATAAACTATAGATATAGGGAAGTAAATAGAGGATGCTATTTAAGGAACTTAAGGAGTTATTTGCCTAAGATCCAATCCTTAAGATCTACTAACTACGGCTAGAGATAGTGGTTGAAACGAATATATTAGACTTCGCACTAGAAGTATATTTGCTATAGAGACACCAAGATAGATGGCATCTAGTAGTGTACTATAGTTAAAAAATAACACTAGCAGAACTAAACTATAACATCTATAATAAGGAGTTGTTAGGTATAACGTAATCTATAAGCATGTAGCCTATATAAGTATATAGCCCACTCTAAAACCCCACCAAAAAACCGAAAAATCGTTCTTTAATATCTTAACAACAACTATATAATAAATTCTAAAAATTTAGATTTCGACTTTTATATACGCTCTGCAGCTCCTATTAAAATTGCATAGTAATTAGTTAAGTGGTTTGTAAGATATTATAATTTAGAGGCCAAAATAAAGCTAAATTACTATATCTCAAAAACCACTGCACTAATTACTATTCAACTTTAATAGAAGCTGCGAAGTATATATAAAAGTCTAAATCTAAATTTTTAGAATTTATTATTCAGTTACTGTTAAGATATTAAAGAACGATTTTTTGGTTTTTTGGTGGGGTTTTGGAGTAGGCCATATACTTATACTGGGCCACATACTTATAAATCACGTTAGTTGCAGCACTTAAAGAATGGAGAGCATTCTTATAAGGCATAGAGAAACCGTTTATAGTTAAGACGGGCTATAAGAACCTAATAGGGTTCCTAATAATAAAGAAACTAAACTAAAGACAGGTTAGATGGGCAGAGATGCTTATAAAATATTATTTTAAGATTTAGTATACTAAGGGTACTAAAAATGCAAGAGTAGATGCACTTGGTAAGAAGGTAGAGTTATAGAATAAAGAAAAGCTATTAGGAGCAATGTTACGTAAAGATAAAGACGGATTAATTAAGTATAATTATCCTAAGATTGCAGTAATAAGGGAAGGAAGGACCTATAAGACACTAGAGAGTATATAGTTATAAAATATCTAAGAAGTATAGGATAAGGATCTAGAATTAGAGCAGTATAAGCACTAAAAAGCTATATACATGCTAAGGGCAGTTATAAAGGAGTTTATAGAAGAGTTTTATAAAGGAATAACTTAGGGATATAATAGAGCTATGGGCCTAGTATTAAGACTTTAAAAGGAATATTGTGACGGAGCTAGAGCGCGTCACCTACTACATTGCCGTTTTTAGGGCAGTTTGCCGCATTTCTGGGCAATCTGCTAGCACTACTTGTAGAGCTAACCAATTAGGATTTTCCATACCCGGCATGGAAAATCGCTATTAGCTTGCTTGCCACTAGCGCCTTAGCGACCCTTCGTATCTTATTAGTCTCTAATAGTCTTCTTCTCCTTCTTCTCCTTAGCTTAGTATTCTTGTATAGTAGCAATCTATAAGCTTTGGTTTAGAAGCAATTGTATAAGCCTATTATATTATACTAAGCTCTCCCTATATTGCCTGGGAAGGCCTTAATAATATCCTACCCTAAAAGAAGACCTTTGTCTGCAATAACGCGTTAACGCGTTATACTTAGACATTAAGAAACTTACACTACTACGCCTAAGAAGGCCCTAATAATATCCCACTTTATAGGCCAGACTGTACTTAACCTGCACCCCTAAAAGAACCCTAGAATTAAAACCAAACTATATAATTTTAATAAACCTTAGGAAGCTAATAATGGCACCTAAAGTAAGCTTATCTAAAAGACCTGCCTCTACCTAAGAGGAATATAAGATCCAGTTAAAATTAGAAATTAAAGATAATAATAACATTATAGGTGTATACGAGCAGATTCGTGCCCTTGCAGCTAATTAGAAGGTTGATTGTCTTTAAGCCTAAAGTATATAAGAGACTCTAAAGGAGATCCTAGAAAGCCTTACTGCCTTATAAAATAGCCTAGCCTCCCCTTTATAAAGCCTTAGTTAACCTATTTACTTAACTAAATGCAATATACTAGAGAGTACGGATATAATAACAAAGTAATTAAAGTCCGTTAAGCTCCCTAACCCCCTACTATTGTTAAATGGCATAGACCTGATCTTTAAGAACTAGAGAATTTAAGTACAAGGAAAGCTTTATATTAACTATAACTATTTCCTCTCTAAAGAAGCTAAAATACTCTACCTCTTTAGTTAAACCGTTAGGGACGCCTAGCGACACCTCTAGGCTAAGTTTAAGGACGAGTTACCTATTTAGTTTATATCTATTAATAAGATAATATAGTATCTAGCTGCTATCTATATTAATTTAAATAAAGTACGGGATACCCGTTATAACTATAACCGCCTAATAATAAAATTAAACTAGTCCTTTACTAAGTTCTAGACCCAATTCTTATATCTAGTAGGCGAAGGCCAGATTCCCCCTAAGAACTACCATTTAGACCTATACAATAAGCTTACAGTCTAACTATAAGAGAAGATTATGGTAGCCTTAGACAACCTATTAATCTACTAAAGACTTATAGCCTAATATTTATTGCTAGATTTAGAACTAAAATAAATTAATGCTCATTCTAACTAACTAAAAAAGTCTTGCAGCGACTAAAACCTATCTGCTACGCTAATGGGAGCTAGCATTAGAAGATAAACTATAACTGCCCTTACACTAAAAGCGGTTATAACTACCTACTTGCGAGCCTTATCTAAATTGCTATATACTATACCTTTAGCCAATGCTTGTTATAATACCCTAATTAACCCTGCCACAGTCACGTGCTTTAATTACGGAAAGGATAGTTACTTTGCTACGTCCTACCTAGAGCTAAAGGATATAGGTAATATTAAGGATATAAAGGAAGAAGAAATATCTAATAAGTTAGGAAAAAAAGAACCCTAGAGAAAGACTCCCTCCTAGGGTATCCTATTAATCTTAAAGAGATTAATTTAAGTTAGCTAATAGGTGGAAAACACTTTATAGTTTTATATATAGTATCTTAAAATAGATATAGAGTTAATATAAATGCCCTTATTAATACTAGAGCAAACGGCTTTACTTTTATAAATACTACTTATATAAATAATATTGCTAAGTTTTTAAATGTAAATGCTACCTAACTAGAGAAGCCTATTTAAGTAAAAGGCTATAACGGCCAAGCTAGCAAGCTAGTTACCTATATCTTAAAGCTATATATCGCTATTAATTGACAACGCTAGTTTAGTATCCCCTTCTGCATCCTAGACCTAGGGTCCTATAATATAATCTTCAGCTAAAAATAGATGTCCTATTTTAACATTTGGTTAAATATACAATAAAGACAGTTTGTCTGGCTGGAGAATAGACCAAAATTACCCTCCTTTATTAGAGAAATTTGGACTAACCGCAAGATATTAGCCGCAAGGGCTGACCCTATTTATTAATAGAATATTAAAGACCGTAACCTAGCCTTTGCCTAAAAAGATGCCCGCCATAAGGCCGGTAAGAATTCTATACCAACAATAATACTCCCTTAAAGCACTATAGTTAAGGAGGACTCTACTTATAGAAGTGGAACGGATAGTAATATAGACAACTTCTAAATTGCGGAGATCTGGCTAATAGGGAAAAGGACATACTAATAGGATATAGCGGATAACCTTTAGAAGATATAATAAGAGCTAAAAGGAGTAAAGACAACACTAATATATTAAAGGCCCCCAAGGTCACGGATACCCCTACTACTATATAACACCCCTATAGTAGACATTACGGTAATTAGTGCTATAGGTTTTTACTTTAATATATATTGGAAGGATAATAAAGTCTTTATAACTAGCTTATATAAAATTAACCAGATTATTAACAAAAAGGAAGAAGGGCTAGTAGAGGAAACTAATAAGAAGCTAGTTAAGCGCCTCCTCCCTATATACCTCTTAGACTATAGAGACGCGTTCTTAAAAGCAGCCTTAGATATACTACCCCCCTATTAAACCTACAATTATAAGATTTAACTAGAGGCCGACAACTCTCTAAGCTATAGCCCCCTTTACTAGCAAACTATAAAGGAACTAAAAGGAACTAAGTAGTACTTAATTAATAACCTCTATAAGGGGTTTATTAAGCTAAGTTAGGCCCCTTTTACTTCCCCTATCCTATTTATAAAGAACTCTAATAAAGGCCTCCGCTTCTATATTAACTATTAGAAACTAAACGCCATTACTTAGAAAGATTATTACCCTCTTTCCCTAATTAATAAGACCCTTATATGTCTAAGCTAAGCCAAAATCTTTACTAAGCTTAATGTCCGCTAAGCTTTTTACCAAATTAGAATGGACCCTATATTAGAGGATCTAACAACATTCCACACCCGCTACGGTTCTTATAAATATAAAGTTCTCCCTTTTAGACTAATAAATAGGCCAGCTACGTACCAATGGTATATAAATAATGTTCTTTTTAACTACCTTAATGAATTCTGCATGGTGTACCTAGACAACATTTTTATATACTTAGATAATAAACTTAAGCACTAATTTTACGTTGAAAAGGTCCTAGAGAGACTGCGAAATGCAGGCCTATAAGTTAATATTAAGAAATACAAATTTGGAGTAAAATAAATAAAGTACCTTAGGTTTATCATTAGTATAGAAGGAATTAAAGTTAACCCTAAAAAGGTAGAAATAATACGTAACTGGAAACCCCCTTATACTGTAAAAGGCATCTAGCCCTTTCTAGGCTTCTATAACTTCTACTATTAGTTTATCTATAACTATAGGGTTATAGCTAAGCCTCTTATATAACTAACTAAGAATAATATACCTTTTGTTTTTAACGACAGCTGTATAAAAGCCTTTAAGCAGTTAAAGAACTAACTTATCTTCTCCCTAATTCTCTATTACTATAACCCAGACCTAGAATTAATACTAGAAACAGACGCGTCTAATAGAGTAGTAGTAGGTGTTCTCTTTCAGCTATATCTAAATAATAAGTGGTACCCTATTACGTTCTTCTTAAAGATAATAGCCTTAGCTAAATATAACTACAAGGTATACAATAAGGAAATGCTAGTAATTATATAATTGTTATTCTAGTAGCGTACAGAGCTTAAAAGCACAGACTCTTAGATAAAAGTCTATACTAATTATAAAGCCCTTAAGTATTTTATAATAACAAAGCAGCTTATCAGCCGATAGGCTAGATAGGCTAAAATACTCTCCTAATTCTTCTTTACAATTATATACCATCCTAATAGGCAAAATTCTAAAGCTAATACCCTTACCTAAAGAGAACAGGACGTGGAACCACAGGATAAGCTAAAGGCTTAGTACTAGACACGTGCCCTCCTCTGTCCCAAACAGCTTAACTTATATATTCTTAAGGAACTAAGCTATAAACGGAATAAGCTAGCGCCTATAGAAGGAGAGATCCTAGATAAACTAATAGGACTAGTTAACCGCATCCTAATCGCGAACCGTATAGCCAAATCCCTAAAAGCCCTCCGTAACTAAGCTATAGAAGGCAACCCTAATTTAGAAATAGAAGACGGACTGCTCTTATACTAAGAACGGCTTATAGTTCTAGACGTTAATAACCTACAAACGGAACTAATCCGTAAAGCCCACTATTAAGTCTCTATAGCATACCTAAGTTAAGATAAGACCTACTAACTACTAGCGCCTTACTACTACTAGTAGGGACTCCTATCTAATATAGAACGATTTATTAGGAATTATTATGCTTATAAATAGGTAGATACCCCTAGAAATTAAACCCCTAGATGGTTATAACTACTACCAGTTCCCAAACGCCCTTAGCAGCATATTATAATGGACTTTAAATTGTTCCTAAAGGATAAATATGGCCACAATATGGCCTTTATAGTAGTTAACCGACTAAGTAAGTAAGCCATTTTCCTCCCCTACTTTAAGACTATAACTGCAAAAGATATAGCCCATATATATATTAACAACATTTACTAGATCTATGGCGCTCCTAAGTTAATTATCTCTAACTAAGGACCCTAATATATATTAGACTTCTAGGACGAGTTCTGCCGTATCCTTAGGATTAAGATTAAACTCTTTATTATATTCTACCCTTAGACCGACGGCCAAACTAAGATTATAAACTAATACCTCGACTAGCAACTTCGTCCCTTTGTTAATTATTACTAGGACAACTAGTTGGAACTACTGCCTATAATAGACTACGCACAGCTTACGCTCCCTTATAATAGTATAGAAATGTCGCTATTTAAGTTACTCTATGGATATAAGTTATAAACATTCTTTAATTAGGATAGACCTATAGGACCTATAACGGCCCGCGAATGCCTTAGCTATAAAGAGGCCCAGATATTCGCTAAGAGGATGCACAGAACCTAGGAGACTGCCTAAGTAATTATAAAAAAGGTATAAAAGAAGAAAGAGGCTGACGTGAACCAGTATTATTGCGAGGTAGACTTCCACATAGGAGATAAGGTATAGGTGTTAATAAAGAACTGGAAGACCTAGAGGCCGAGCCATAAGCTAGACTATTAAATGGCTGGCCCCTATAAGATCCCTAAGAAGGTAGGACACTCTTTTAAGGTTAAACTACTAGAATTAATAAAGATCCACCCTGTTTTCTCTTTAGACCGACTATAGAAAGCCGCGGATAACCTATTGCCTGGATAGTACAATAACCCCCTACCACCAATTTAGATTATAGAGGACGAAGAATAGGAAGTTAAAGAGATCTTAGCAGTTAAGAAGGACTGTAGTACCTTAAAATACTATGTAAGCTAGGTAGGTTATAATAAAGATCTAAAATGGTACCTCGCATCTAATTTTAAGTACTCTCCCTATAAGCTATAAGACTTCTACCTAGCCCACCCAGACCTCCCTAGACCACTATATAAATTAGACAGCTGGATTAAATGTTAAGAAGAGGGGCTAGATAACTATGATAATCTAGACAATAATAAAGAACTTGGATAAAGCCTAAGGGTAGGCTTTTTTAGGAGGGGGGGGTAATGTAACGGAGCTAGAGCGCGTTATCTGCTACATTGCCGTTTTTAGGGCAGTTTGCCACATTTCTGGGCAATCTGCCAGCACTACTCGTAGAGCTAACCAATCAGGATTTTCCATGCCCGGCATGGAAAATCGCTATTGGCTTGCTTGCCACTAGCGCCTTGGCGACCCCTTATATCTCATTAGTCTCCGATAGTCTTCTTCTCCTTCTCCTTAGCTTAGTATTCTTGTATGGTAGCAATCTACAAGCTTTGGTTCAGAAGCAATTGTACAAGCCCGTTACAAATATATTATTTAAGGAATTTAGGGATTAGCAAGATAAGTTATAAAGGAATATTTAGATTGCTATAGAAATAAACTAATAAGGCATAAGCTATATAGAGGGCTATAACCTATTAAAATACCAAAAAGACTATAGGAGGTTATATTATAGGACTTTATTATAAAGTTACTAAAGTTAAAAGATCCTACTACTGGACAAGATTATAATATAATCTTAGTCATAGTAGACAAGTTAACCAAGTAGGGCTACTTTATAGCATATATAGAAGAAATATTAGCAGAGGATATAGCTAAAATCTATATTAAAGAAGTATTTGTAAGATATAGAGCACTAATAAAGATTATATTAAATAGAGATCTAAGATTTATAGCGGCATTCTAGGAGGTATTCTTAGCCGAATAAGGGGTTTAAGCGGCAACATTAATAGTATATTACCTATAGACGGATGAATAAATGGAGAAACTAAACTAAATGTTAGAGTAGTACTTAAGATATTATATTAATCACGCGCAGAATAATTGGGTATTATTATTACCAGTTATACAGTTTATATACAATGCGACACTATAGGAAGGGATATGCATATTACCTTTTAAGGCAAATTACAAATATAAGCTAAGAATATCGTTATTACTACAATAAGCAAAAAAAATAAGTAGTATAGCTAAAGAAAGAATAGAGAACCTAATAAATCTTTATAATTACCTTAAAGAAATAGCAAAATTGGTATAAGTAAGGATAAAAAGGTACTATAATACTAGGAGATCTAAGGGACCAGATCTTAAGGAGGGAGATAAAGTGTAGCTACTATATAAAAATTTTAAAAGTTAATAACTAAGTAAAAAACTGGACTATGTTAGACTAAGACCATTTACAATTACAGCAAAGATCTTAGAAGTTATATATAAACTTAACTTACTAAAGAAAATAAGGATCTACCCTATATAGCATATTATAATACTAGAACTATTATATAGGAATATTAAGCTACTAGTTTATAAGGCAAATATATATAGAGGCTAAAAAGAAGACAAATAGGAGGTTTTAAAGATTGTTAGTTATAAGGATATTAATAATAAAATATAGTATAAGGTTAAGTGGACAGGCTATAATAAGACTACCTAGGAACTACTAAATAACTTAAAGAACGCTATAAGAAAGGTATAGGAGTATTAGAAGAAAAAGGGTTAGGCAGTATTAATAAAAAAGAATTACTAAAGAATAAGTCACCTAAGGGAGACCTAGGAGGAGCAACTACTAAGGTATTAGAGTTATTTCCCCCTCTATTAGAAGAGAATCCGTTCTTTTATTACCAAGTTCCTAAAGGCCTTATTTTATAAGTTTCTACTCCTTAAAACGCACCTTCTTACATACCTTTTTAAGATGGATTAACTAAGTAGAAGCAGCTAGATAAGAGTTAAGAGCATACTATTAAGCAGCGGCAGCCTCTTACTTAGTGTTATAAGAATAATAAAGTTTAGCCAACACTACTAAGAGCTTATTATTAAGTTTTATAGCGGTAGATTAAACCTAAGACCCTAGTATCAATTAATAAGGGTACTTAATAGCTATTAAGAGTAATAAAACGCGTATACTTAGTGTTAGAGACTAAGTGAATATTATAGGATAATTAAATATTTGCTCTAGTGCACTCTAAATATAAAGAGGGTTGCTAAGATAAAGGGCTTGCTAATATAATATAAACTAGCCCCTCTTTCGCATAATAAAAATATAGGGAAGGATAAAGAAGGCAGATGCTTTAGAGACTGTACTGCAGTACAAACTCCTAAGCATCTAATACTAGAATGTAGGCTATATTGGGAAGAGAGAAAAGAAATGCAAAGACAGCTACGTTCTTCTCTATCTTTAGAGAAGCTTTTTT
>Ga0307507_10000287_pt1 | contig 100387 bp, 64 predicted proteins | sample 7_EM_MG_FD_207223 | JGI IMG/M metagenome (GOLD analysis project Ga0307507, IMG submission 207223) | Populus trichocarpa ectomycorrhiza microbial communities from riparian zone in the Pacific Northwest, United States - 7_EM | ecosystem: Host-associated > Plants > Roots > Unclassified | place...
TCTTAAGTATATTAAATAACTTCTTACCCTTAAGGTTATCTATAATATCTAGTAGTATTAGATTTAGTAAAATAAAGTTCTATTTTAGTTAGATTATAGTTAAGTTATAGTTAAAACTACCTAGACTTACCTTACTATCTTTTTTTAGTAAAACTCTAGAGCGGAATATAATACATATAGTAACCTAGTCCTCTATATAATATAGTTAAATCTATTATATATAGAGATCTACTAAAGTAGCCTAACGTTTTCTATGACCTTTAGTAGTTAAAGGTATTGGTATAGTAGGGAAAACTAAATTATATTAGCAATATATCCTAGATAAAAGAGTAATAGTTTATATAATTATAAATTCTAGCCTTTCTTACTACCTTATTAATAAGATATATAATATCTAGTTCCTTTTTTATATAAATAGCTTAATAAAGGGTCTACTAAGCCGCTAAATAGAATTAGATCTAAGATATAATATAGATAAATATAGATAAATATACTTTCTAAGTTATTTAATTCTAGTTCTTTTTAACCTCTAGGCTTTACGCTATAAATTATATAGCCTATATTTTTCTTTGTTTTAATGTTAAAAAGAGGTTATAATGTAGATATATCTAGGATCTTACTAGGAAATGCGACATAATATACTTAATTAATCCTCTATAACTATTTATAAAATTTATTTCCTAAGTATAAATAATAGCCTTAGTATTTAGATCTTATTATAGTTAGATTTAGGGTAAAATAAATATATATAGCACTTATAACTTATAGTCTTCCTAATAGTATAATTCTATCTATAGAAAATCTCCTCTAGTAGAATATAGATAAGGGAATATTTACTATAGTGCTATATTAAGGTTAGATCCTAGATATAACCTAGATATAACCTAGATATAACCTAAATATTACCTTAATATAGAAGAATAGTATCTACCCTAGGCGCTTACTAAGTCTAATATACTATACCTTAGTATATAGAGCTAGCAGCGGGATGCTATTAAAGTATAGGTTGCTCTTTATTAAGAAATATTCCGTAAACGAGGCGACCGTTATCTAAGATTGGGGTTAGTTAAGCATAATAAGGGTTTAAAAACCATTATCTAAATTATAACAAAGCACGTAGCACAGTGGCTTACTAATAAATATCGAGGTTTAATTGAATTTGCTATTCTATTGACTGGCTTTTCCTTATATGCTTAGGATGGTAATTTTTTGCAGGAGCTGAATTAATCCAGAAGCGCCTTACGATTGTGGTACCACCATATATTCCTACCCTATGCTCGCTTTCCTTAGTCGAATCCTTATTTTGGGAAAATAATATATCCACCTTTACAAACGTTTATTTTATTAGCTAGGTATATTGTTGAACGGACAACTAGGTATGAGAACTCTGTCTATTAAAGAGGGCTCTAGAGCCTCTATATATACACCAGATAGGTGACAAATAGGTTGTAAATAAAATGACGACTACGTCGTTATTCGGTAATGGAAACAAGTATTTAGACATTTGATAAGACATTCAATGAGACATATAAGGTAAGGAGCGGGGTATTAAGATATAGGGTTCTAGACTTGAAGCTAGTATCAAGATAATAGTAAGGAAATACAATCCAGTTCAATACACACCCCTAGCTGCATAGAGCCTTCTAGGCTGCTGCAAAAAGTCACGATGTTAATTTGGTGTTAAGTTTTAAGAAATCCCCTATAGAGTTACCTTGCCTAAATATTATCCAAATCGAATCAAATTAGATCCTTAATGTCAACGAGGTTTAATTGTTAAATAAACATCTCGTGCTTTTGACGAGGCAGAGCCTTCGTTAAGCCGTCTGCTGTTATGTCCGTAGTAGGGACCTATTTAATATTAATTCTTCCTTTACAGACTTCCTGGCGGAGCTAGTGGTAATAGATATTAACATATTGGAGCTTAGTGTTAAGCTCAGCGTTGCTTTTAGTAAGGAGTTGTATTGTCTGTATATTATCGCAGTAGATTACTTGCTTTTTATTAGTGTCGAATCTGACTTCTTTAAAGAATTGCTGCTACCAAATTAACTTGGTAGCTGCATGCGACAGAGCTAGGAGCTCTACCTCTGTGCTTAATTTTGTTACTAATTTTTGCTTGGTCAATCGCCAGTTAATTGGTCCTCTAAATAAGGTAAATAGGTAGCCTTCTATGCTCTTTCTATTAACTAGATTGTCTCTAAACGATGCGTCGCTTGCCCTTGTAAAGATTTAGTTTATTATATTCTCCTTTAAGAACTTAATTGCAAGGGTCTTTAATTAATAGAGATAGGCAATTGCCCTTATAGTAGCTCCGTTGTGTATTAGTAACGGATTTTATAAGAATTCTAATAGCTTGCTTGCCATTTTTGCCACATCTGGACAGGTGATATTTGCTGTATAGAGTATTAATCCGACCTTCCTCTGGTATAGATAGGTGTCCTGCTTTAAGGCCTGTTCTGGATTTAGGTTAAGCTCCTTAATTCCTATAGGTGTATATACCTTATAATAATCTTTAACTTTGAAGCCTGTTGCGATCTTGTTAATATAGGAGTCCTAGCTAAGCCAAATCTTTCTATTCTTTTAGTTGCGAATAATTTAAATCCCTAAGAACTAGGTAAGGTTACCTAGGTTCTTTATTTCGTATCTTTTTATAAGGTGCTCCTTAAACGTTTTAAGCTTAAGTAGGTCCTTCTTCCTATAGGCAGCTGTGATGTCGTTAATGTAGAAGAAGACTATTAGCCAATTATTGTAATATAGGCAAGGCTCCTCCGCTACTGGCTTTAAGCCTTCCTTTTTTAGTATTGTAGTTAAGTCGCTATACTATAGTAGAGGTGATCGTCGCAATCCGTAGAGCGCTTGTTAAAGCAGTAGGCACTTGCCCTTAATTAGAAATCCATCTGGACACTTAATATATATAACCTCGTTAATCTCGCTATTTGTAAACACGTTGACGGCGTCGCCCTACTAGCAGTCTAGGTTAAATACTGTAATAATCGCCATTAAGGCTCTAAACAATTTTGCTGCCAGAGTTGTGGTATATATGTTCTTATAAACTAACTCTTATAAGTTACCTCTTGTGTAAAGACGAGCCTTAAACCTCGTTAGATATCCGTTGTTATTAGTCTTATAGGTAAATACCTAGATAACAGGTATAGTTTTAATGTGGATTGTCTTGTTAATAACTTGGAATATTTCTTAATTTTAAAGGTCCGCGTATTCCTTTTTGGCAGCAGCCATAAACTCTTCCTTATATTAATGTCTTTAAAGCTCCTTCTAATTTCTAGGCGGCGGTGGGAGCTAATTACAGTGCAGCTTTTTATAAAAGGTGAGCCCTATATTAAAGGCTAATCTTTAAGCTTAAAGGCTTTGGTTATTGGTAACGTTAGCAAGAAAACCTGCGTAGGTTTTTAATTAACCTTTAAGTCTCTTTCCTTTGACTATATTTTACTCTCCTATATTGCCATTAATCTTCTTCTCTGGCTTAGATTTATCAGTTGGAACTATAATATAGTGTAGCTTCTTTGCTAAGGTCTTTAAGGACAATAGTAGAGGCTCTGGTAAGTTAGGTTCTAGCGTCTTATTTAAGGTAGAAAGCCCTAGAGCTAAGTTATCTTTAGAGCTTAAATCTTGTTGTTTACTACTTTTAGTATTAGGCTCCTTTTAATTTTTACTAGAATCTACCTATTATCTTCCTTTAGTATTAACTCGAATCTTGTCTAAAGTCTTATTGCTTTTATTAGATAATGATTCTAATTCGTCTTAAAGATTCTCTATTTAATAGACATTAATAATTTCCAACATTTGGTTAGTCCTTACTTAGAGTATATTTACAAGATCTGGCTGTGAGTTATTATAGAGTAACTACTTATTAAACTTTATATCTCTTATTCTAATAACCTTCTTCTAACTTGGAATATTATTATGGGACACCTCCGTGACACCTTACACACGTCCACCTGTTTCCACCGACGTAGCAAGAAGAGACCGACCGCGAGACGGCAATCTGCCGGCAATCTATGGCAATTTGATGGCAATCTGCCGCATTCTGCTATATTCTGCCAAGTCTAACGAATCCTGCCAAGTTCTGCCAGGACCGCTCCTCAAATCCTATCCTGCTCCGTGCACGTATTAACCAAGCAACGAAACTAACGATATATACCCTTTCTCCCTGTTTCCTTACCTTCTTTCCTCATGTAACGTCTTAACTTTATTACGCAGTTTATATACATAGCTTAATAATATCTACTTTGCTATATATTACCATCGCTTGTGCTCGCTCCGTAATACTACGTTGCGTTAACCTTACATACTACCCTCCAAAATGTAGAACGACCCCAAAGCCCCTATAACAGCTGCTGGCATCATGTCCGCACTCTGAGAACAATTGGCAGAGATATAGAAGTCCTTTATAGACGCCCTCGCATAGAACTAAGCCACTTTGACTTAACAACAAGCTAAATAAGAGGCACGACACCTACAAATAATTAAGGACCTTTAAGAAGAAGTTCGCACCCTTAAGATGCCCATACTAGGGCCCTAAGACCGAACGCCTTCTCTAGAGACGAATACGCGGGACAAGAGTCCCGAACCTATAGTAACTATTTATCCCGAACTAACTACTACACTGTAACGATCCGAACGACTACTAGACCCTCTAATATTCACTAGTAAACAATAAGAACTCCAATTATTCCTAAGCCAGCTTAAAAATAAGCTAACTGGTAATGCTAACCGCTACCTAACTAAAGCTAACTAACTCTGCTACGCCCTAAGTTAACTAGGAGGAGATATAGCTAACCTTATTAAACCCCTTTAACCGAACTTAGTACAAAGTCTAGTTGTACTACTTAAAGCCATGTATGGTAACCCAAACCGTTAAGCTACCGCTTAGAGGAAGATAAACCACATAACTTAAGAAACAAAAAGTTTCCTAGTATACTTCTCTAAATTCAACCGTTACGCAAAGGAAATAGGCTAGAATGACTCCGCACTAGTTAATAGCCTTATTAAGTCCCTAAGCCCTAAACTAAAAACCTCCCTAATAGGTATAGACCTACTAGGAGCTCTTAACGCCTGCGTAAACGTCATCAATAAATGGTATAATAATATACTACGCCTAACACCGAAGTCCACTCCTTAATATAATACAACAGCCCTATAAACGTCTACTAAGTTATTATCTTAGCCTAAGCACCCTAACGCCATAGATATTAACACAGGGACCCTAGGATATACTCTACTAGGGTCCCCTAAATAAGAATAACGTATTAAGCTAGGCCTTTGCTTTAAATATGGAAGCAAGGAACATATTTTAAGATACTGCTCCGTCCCCATACCCTAACATAACTTATAAACAGCCAACACTAATAACTGTTTACTATATCGATCCTCCAGTTACCGTCCCTAATCTTTATCTAGCTCCAGCCCCGCGTCTAGTAAGCACCACTCACAAGGACGAAGTTATAACCAACATTCTATAGGAACCCCTTCCCACTTACTACTAAAAGGCATGTCTTGGAGTTAAGTCGCTCTCTAGGATAGCTATATTACAGGATCTTATTAAATACATTAGATATTGCAAAACCTAACTCTTGGGATTGTAGTATAACTATTAACTGCCGTCTTTAGCAGAAAAGTTAATAGGCTAATACTTGAGTCCTAATTAACACAGGAGCTAGCGGTATAGGATTTATTAATAAGATCTTTGTGTAAGATAATAGGTTTACCCTAACACCCCTTAACCAGCATATTAACGTATTTGGATTTAATAGCAAACGCACTGTCTTAGGCTATATTACTTATATAGCGGCCCTAAGACTCTAATACCTAAACCACGAAGAATTAATTAAGCTCTTTATAACTACCCTAGGTCACCTAGTGATCCTTAAACAACCCTAGATGAAGCTATATAAGGTAACCATTAATTAGGACAACCTTAAGCTTCTATTTACCGCCTTCTACTGCAAGCAGAAGTGCCTTATAACTCGCTGCTTAGACCCTAAACCAAAATCTAGAAAATCTATTAAGATCCACCAGTCTAAAATTTCCACTAACGTTCACCCTATACCTAAAAAGTCCACCCAATTCCACCTACCAGAGAATTCTACTAAATTCCACCAATGTAAGACTTCTACTGACAACCATTAAGAACCCGAAAATAACGTATAACTATACAAACCGACTTTAACTGCTGCACCCGGAACCAAGTAGAAGCTTAAGCTTAACATATAAAAGTACTAGAAGAACTGGTATTCTATTATAAAAAGGATACTTAAAGAACCCAAACCTAAATCTAATACTAACTCTATAACCGACACCGAACCTAAACCCAAATAAGAAACTATATAAGAAACTAAGGATAATCTAAGCTTACTTAACACCTTAGATATCTATATAATTGGAGCTACTTTACTGGCATAACTCGCTAGGAAACCAGAACACATAATCTTCGCTATTACAATGGCCGATATTAAGAAGGCCTTAGCACTAAAGAAGCACACTAACCCCACCACGAAGGTACCAGTAGAGTACTATGATTATTTAGATGTATTCTTATAAAAGAAAGCTAATAAGCTACTAGAACGCCGTCCATATAATTATAAGATTGTAGTTAAAGAAGGAAAACATCCTGGATTTAGACCCTTATATAGGATATCCTAAAACAAACTCTAAGTACTACGGAAGTACTTAGACGAACATCTAGATAAGGGTTTTATTAGAGCAAGTTTATTACCTATAGCCGTACCAGTAATCTTTGTTAAGAAACCTAGCGGCGGTTTATACTTCTATGTAGACTACCAAGCCCTTAACGCTATCACTGTTAAGAACTAATATTTAATCCCATTAATCTAAGAGACACTAAACCGATTAAGTAAGGCTCGCTTTTATACAAAGCTTAATATTATCCACGCATTTAACCGCCTCTATATCGCAAAAGGAGATAAATGGCTTACTGCATTTTATACTCGATATGGATTATTTGAATACTTAGTAATGTTATTTAGCCTTATAAATGCCCCAAGTTTATTCCAATACTTTGTAAATAATACCCTACGCCCATACCTAGACGTCTTTTATACTGCTTATATTAACGACATCTTAATATATAGCAATAATCTGGCTAAATACCAAAAACATGTTAAACTGATCCTGTAAGCCTTACGCGGAGCCAGTCTACAATTAGATATAGATAAATACAAATTCTATAAAACGGAAGTTCTATACCTTGGACTTGTTATTTCTATAAATGGCGTACAAATGGACCCTAAGAAGGTTAAAGTAATTATAAACTGGCAAGAACCTAAGAACGTCAAGGACGTAAGGGCCTTTATAGGCTTCGCCAACTTCTACTAATGGTTTATTAATAACTTCTCCATCTTAGTTTTACCCCTTATGGCCTTAACCCAAAAGGATAAAGCCTTCATCTTTAATAAGGAATGTAAGAAGGCCTTTACTTATCTAAAGGTTATATTTACTACTGCACCTATGCTTTAACACTTCAACCCAGACCAAATAAGTGTTGTAGAAGCTAACTTATCTAATTATGTTACTGGAGGCATTCTATCTCAATATAATAAGGAAGGAGTATTACACCCTATAGTATACTTCTTAAAACGACTAAGCCCAGCTAAATATAATTATAAGATCTACGACAAGGAATTACTAGCGATTATTAGATACTTTAAGCAATAGCGACCAGAACTAGAAGAAACTAGATTCCCAATTAAAGTTCTTAGCAACTATAAGAACCTACAGTACTTTATAACTATAAAACAGCTGAGCCACTATTAAGCCCGCTAGTTAGAATATTTGTCCTAATTCCAATTCTTAATTACGTACCGCCTAGGCGTTTAAGGCTAGAAGCTTAATACCCTAACCTAACATTCACAGGACGCACTAGCTTAAGAAAAAGCGCGCTCTTACCGCAATTAGACTCTACTCCGCCCTAAGCTATTTAATCCCCCTATTAAAGATCTTATAATATACACCCTTAAAATAACCAATCGAACTATTAAATAGATCATAGTCAACAAATATCCAAACAATGAATTTATTTAAGAGACGCTTAAGCTAATTCGAGACGGTGTTAGACGCTCTAAAAAGGTTTCTCTAAGTAAATGCGAAGTCTGCGGAAACTACTTATACTACTAGAACCGCCTAGTTATCCCTAATTACAATAAACTTAAGCTTAAGCTCCTTAAACATATATATAACTTACTAGTAGCCGGCCACCCAGGCTAAGAAAAAACCCTGGAACTGCTCCAACAAGAATACTACTAGCCGAATATATATAATATAATACGAAGGTACGTCTCTAGCTGCTATACCTACTGACAAGCCAAAGCTTTGTATAAGACGTATAACAGCTTTCTAAAGTCACTGCCTGTTCCGGACCGAAGATGGAAGGACATTTTAATTAACTTCATTGTTAATCTCCCTATAAGTAAAGGATGCACAAATATTATAGTAGTTATAGATTAACTATCTAAGATAAGACACTTAATCGCCTACCCTAATATATTAACACCTGCCGTTGCCCAACTGTTCCTGGATTACGTATGGAAACTCCACAGACTCCCCAAAACAATCATCTCTAATAGAGGCCGCTAGTTCGTCTTAGCGTTTTGGGAAAAACTAACTACCTAACTTTATATTAAAGCACTGTTATCTACAGCATATTACCCAGAAACGGATGGTCAAACGGAACGTGCAAATGCTATAATGGAACAGTATATTCGGATATACACGTCATATTTACAGGACAACTAGATAGACTGGCTTGCATTTACCGAATTTACTGCAAATAACTCCGTCTTAGAAACCACAAAGGTCTCCCCATTCCTAGCTAATTACGGCCAGCACCCGCGAATGGGTTTTAAACCCTTTAGTAATGTTCCTCGCCTAGCTCATTAGGCCTTATAAGTTGCAGAAGCAAACGAATTCATAAAGAAGATAGAAGAACTATAAGAGTTCCTTACTAATAAAATAACATAGGCCCAGTCTGTCTATAAAGCCGCAGCAAATAAGAACCAAACCCTAGCACTAGCTTACCAAATTAGTAACTTCGTCTAGCTAGACACAAGAAATCTAAATACGAAACAACCTACTAAGAAACTTAACTAGAAGAACGCCGGCCCTTATAAGGTTGGAAAAGTTGTCTCTCCTTATGCCTACCAACTAAAGCTCCCTAATACGGTTAAAATCTACCCCGTATTCCATACGTTAGTCCTCCACCCTGCCACCCCTATATTAGACGCCCTACCTGGACAGATCTAAGACCCTCCCCTACCAGTTAAAGTAGATGGTGAGGATAAGTACCTTATTAAAAGAGTTAACAATATTAAGTACGACAAATGGAAACGCAAATATATATACCTTACAAAATAGAGAGGCTTTACTGAGCCCTTATAGGAACCCGTTAACTCTATAGGACTTACACAAGCCGCAGAAGACTTTTACGAACTCCACCCAGAACTACCACAGCCCCATCTCGCAGAAGCTCGAGTTTAAAGGGGGGGTACTGTTATAGGACACCTCCGTAACACCTTATACACGTCCACCTGTTTCCACTGACGCAGCAAGAAGAGACTGACTGTAAGATAGCAATCTGCCGGCAATCTACGGCAATCTAATAGCAATCTGCCGCATTCTGCTATATTCTGCCAAGTCTAACAAATCCTGCCAAGTTCTGCCAGGACCGCTCCTCAAATCCTATCCTACTCCGTGCATATGTCGACCAAGTAACGAAACTAACGATATATACCCTTTCTCCCCGTTTCCTTACCTTCTCTCCTTACGCAACGTCTTGACTTTATCACGTAGTTCATGTACATAGCTTAATAATATCTACTTTGCTATATATTACCATCGCTTGTGCTCGCTCCGTAACAAATATAGATTTGGAAGATATTTGTTAAATTATACCCTACCAGATATCCTATATGGGCCCTTAGCGCGAGCTTGTTTAGGCGTAGAATATTATATTTAAGAGGATAGGCCCTATAGCCATAGACTTATAGGTGTCCTATATTAGGTTTTAGTGGTGTTATACCTATTACTAACTGGATTTTCTTAAAAGGTGTTTTCCACTTAAGTCTTCTACTGGGCGTCTAATTAAGTAGATAGGTAGCTGCTTTATAGGCTTCTGGCATTAGCTCCTTTAATAGATAGGCCTTAATTCTTATACACTGAGCCTTCTATATAATCACCCCCCTAGATTGTTCCGCTGGACCGTTCTGTGATTAAGTATTAGGTGCTAATCTTTTAAGAGTAATTCCTTATTTAGCTATCTAATCCTTGAATTTGTCTCTAAGAGACGTCTCTCTATCTATATGGATTATAGCTACCTTAAAGCCATATTATCGTTCAATAATATTGCAATATGTGATGACTCTTTGGGTAAAGGATAACTTCTTAACTATTGTGTCTACCTTATTTATTCGCGTCGCGTCGTCAAGGAAGTGTACCGCGTACTTATCGCTATTAAATATGACTATTCCGGGTATTAAATTAAGGTGGATTTTATAGAAAGGAACTATTAACTAAGTTAGTATTCTTCTAGATATTACCTTATAAGCTTTACTTACTCCACACGCTTTATATTCTACCGTTATTGGGCCTTTTAGAATTGCGCCCATTACTAACTTAAGTAGTTACATAATTGCTTCTTTTCCTACATGGCCTAATTGCTGGTGCTATACGTGACCTTCTACCTGATTTAGTAGAGGCTTTAATAAATACTTTACTGGTTTTAATTAAGTCGTAAAGGAAGCCTTTGGTAAGTCTTTCTTTGGCTTATTATATTTAATAGTTTTCTAACTATAGTGGTAGCCACAGTGGGCGTACGTTATATTATCACTATAGTAAAGAGTGTTCTTTTTATTGTTCTAATAGACGCCCTTATTATTAAGCTTTTAGAGGTATACTAGGTTAGTATAGAAGCCTAGTATAAAGGCTGCTCCTAAGAGCTATATCTGCCTCTTCCCTTTTAGGTAGTTAATTGTGACTATAGCTGTGCTATAGCCTTCGATTTCTTTAATATGCGAGCCCGTGTAGATATGGTCTAAGGTAGGCTTAATATCGCTAATGAATCTAGCTCGATTGTTAATAACGTATAGGTTAGTTTCTAAGTTAAGAATAACACTGTCACAAAGCTTATAACTAGAAGCTGTGTTGTAGGCTCCTACTTAATAAACTGCAAAGCCTCTGTTGGGCTCTTAAGAGCTCTGCTAGTTGCTATCCTTTAGCTTCTTATTAGCTTAATCGTCCTTTTTAATTTGCTTAATATAAGCCTTAATTTCGGGCGTTGTATTAGCAATCTTTTTATCTACCTTCTTCTAAATTTCGTTACTTGGTTTAAACTATAATGGGCAAGGAATCGATTCTAGAATATACCAGAACTTGTTAAAGTAGTGACGCTTTCCGTATAGGCACTTTGGCGGCGGTTGCCTTTCCTTCTTTTACTTATCTGCTGACGATTTAGTCTTTAACTTAGGCTTCGAATTTGGTGACTTGCTTAACTTGTCCTTAAAGGTGGCTGCGAAGGATTCTTGTGGGGTTTTGCCCTTTTAGGCAAGCTCCGTACAATAGTAATTTTGGTAGATTTTAACTAGTTTAAAGAAGCTAGGAAGCTTCTCCTTTTTTTACTCTATCCTTTTAAGCTGGTTCTTCCAATATTTAGACCAGCTTGGTGTAATTGAATTGACTATATATACAAAGTCTTTTACTAAACGGTTACTATTTATTTTAGGTAGACCTAGCTCCTTACACTTAGTATATACCTTCTCCCACTCCTCTAACTAGACCTTAAAGTTTTGGTTCCAAGGCGCTTTCTTAAGCTTTGCATACTGGGTAGCTGCTTGAAGCTTTTAGGCGTTATTAGTCAGAGCAATTCTCTGCTTTAGTAACACTAAGACGTTATAGGTGGTGACGCATTTAAACGTATAGATAAGGTAGGTATGTAAGATTAAGCTTTAGATATAGCTGCGCAATATATTAAGAGCTAACAGCTGTTTTCTATATAGCTTCATATCTTCCCTATGGTCGGCTTTGAGCGTATGGAGCTCCTCCTTCTCCTCCTTATCTAGCTCTGCGAGCTTTGTTATCCCCCGGCTATTAGCATCCTTAAGTAAGGCTTAAACAGGTTCTTTAAGCTTTAGCAATTTAGTCTTGGGTGTTAATAGGTTAATATACTCCTAGAGATAATTGTTATTTGCTTTTAACTTAATTACCTTAATCTATTTGTCCTAATTATTTGGGCTTGCAAGGATTATAGATAATATAATAATGGGTTTAGTTTTTTGTTAAGAATTTATTATTATGGTTGTCTATAACTAGGATAATAATTGATTGGAATAAAGGCTTTGGAATTAAAGATAATTTAGTAGACGGACTAGGCTTATAACTGTTGAATAAATAACTAGGTATAAGAACTCTGTCTATTAAAAAGGGCTCTAGAGCCTCTATATATACACTAGATAGGTGACAAATAGGTTGCAAATAGAATAACAACTATGTCGTCATTCGGTAATGGAAACAAGTATTTAGACATTTGATAAGACATTTGATGAGACATACAAGGTAAGGAGCGGGGTATTGAGACATAGGGTTCTAGACTTGAAGCCAGTATTAAGATGGTAGTAAGGAAATACAATCCAGTTCGACATATATGGAGCCCTTAGGAGCTATAAGCTGCCGTCGTTTGTTACTCAAGACTTAATTGTATTCTATTCCTTAGAAGATGAAGTAACTATATATAGACGAAGTTATTCCTAGCTACTGCATAATTGGTTGACTTTTCCTAGGTAATCGCATTGTATAAAGTCCAGTGTGGTTTTGGATAAGCCTTATCGCGATAAGTCTTGGCATACCCCAAAAAAATTTCAGTCGCCTTCTTCTTCTTTATTATAGTCGTTACCGAAATATCGGGAACTCGCTTAGGACGCGAAAGAGCCGTATCCCCCCCCACCAAAATTTGTATGAGGGGCAATTCTTTCAATTTTAACCACCACAATTAAAGTTATTATGGGCCGCCGCCTTCCTGATGAAGTTTTTCATAGAATTAGGACTCGTATTAAAGCTGGTAAGGTGGTACCAGCTATTATAGAGGCTGTAAAGGTAGGCAAGAAGACGATTTATAAGATACAATTAAACCTTAATATTTGGGGCGAGCCGTACGCTCCTCCTACTGTTATTCTTGGGCGACTAAGAGCTCTGTTACCTTATTAAGAAACGGTAATATATGACGTTATAGTGTTGAGCTTTTTACTAACTGCTTACGTAGAGGCTTCTTAACTTTCTTAAAGATCAGCCAACCGCATATATAGATAAGATGCAGGCCTTTCTATTTAACGAGTTTGATATTTAAGTCTCTGCTATAACTGTCGCCCGTATTCTCGAGAGAGCTTATTGGTTACGGAAAGTGGTTATAGCTTATATAGCTTAAAGGAGCGCCCCCCTCCGCAACGCCTGGATTGGTATACAGAAGAGCTAGGTAGTAGAGCAGCTTATATTTCTTAATAAGTTAGCAGCAAATAAAAGGACTGGTAATAGGAAGTACGGCTAGTTACTAGAAGGGACTATATGTGGTATAGCACGCGTACTTAAGAGGTTAGAAAGGTGGAGTATTCTACCAGCGTTAGCAGTTAACGGATATCTTAGCTACCTTATCTTTTAAGGCTCTATTACCTCTGCGATATTTAAAGCCTTTATGGAGGAGCAGGTACTACCCTATTATACACTATATCCAGGACTACAATTAGTCCTTATTCTTAATAATGCGTTAATTCACAAATCGACACGGCTTTAAGAGCTTTATAAGCAATATAGCGTCCTACTAAAATTCCTGCCACCGTACTCGCCAGATTATAATCCAATTAAGGCTATATTTAATGATATTAAGGCTTAGATTAGAAGGAACTAGCAGCTAGCTAAGGACTTTAAGAGCTTTAAGAGCTTCTTACATTTTGCTATTAGTTAAGTATATAGTATATACGCAGGAGCTCACTTCCGAGAAGCAGGATATATTATAGATTAATAATAGATAGACACTATTTTAATCGCTTAAACTTTAAGATTAGAGGCCTAATTCTATATAGCGTTCTAATTTAAAGCTATAGATCTCCCACTGATTTGACGTTATATTTTTACCTAGCTTTTGTGACTTTAGCGAGTTAATATTCCATTCTTCCTCTACTAACTTGTCCTTAATTGGCTCTAAAATAGCCCTCTGCCTCTCGCTATTAAACTCTGGCTGGTTAGCCAGCCACTTAAAGAACTGGCTAAGTAGCTTAACTGGATCTATTTCCGACTAAACGGGGCTTGAGTTTTGGGGTGCTTTAACATTTAAATATAGTGGAGGATATTATTAAGAAAGGTAAGGATTTTAACCTATAGACTTAAGCTCCTTTATAAGCATAACTAACGCCAGCTTCTTAAGATGTAATATAGTAGAATCTTCCTTTTCTACTACTGGCTCCTTCTGGCTCTTCTAACTCCTCTCCTTGTAGTTAACCAAGTTAACAACAAGATGTTATAACAGCTGCTTAATAGTAGAGTTACCAGAGAAAAGCTTCTTATTCCACTGCTAGAAGTTTTCTATACTAATAGGATAGTGGTTAATTGTAGTATTAGGTAAGTTAGGCGACTTCTTATCCTGCCAATATATCTTACCTTTATTACGGTAATGTATATTTATATAAGGCCACCTATCTACAATTGCCGGCATTCTATTACTAGAAGTATCCTCAGCTGCAAGTATATTAGGTAGATTGGTAAGTTAAGCTTATATAGCTGTCCTTCTACCTATAGGCCTAATAACTACTTGCTAACTTGGAGTTATGGGAGCCTAAGTTTCTAGCTCCTTCTCCTTAACCAAATATAAGGTAAAGTTTAAGGATAGAGACCTTAACGGCTAGCGCTTATACCACTCCTTAATTATAGCGAGAGCTTAATTTAGATCCTCACTTAACCAAATATTGTCACGAAGTTCGTGTAGAGGGGTTCATTGATGCAATGGGTTGATTGATTAATAATCTTAACTTGATCGTTAATTAATGTCAATATTGTGCTAGTAAGCCCCTTGGGCTCTAAGCTTAGATGAAGAGATTTACAATACACGTGCTCCATGTACGTGACTCATGCACGTGACCCACGCCTTTAGAGAATATAGATTATCTAACACACCCCCTTAGCTTCAAGCTCTTTAAGGTCAAAGCTAGCCACCTTCTCGTGTCCGTTAATAAGTTAATTAGACCGTAATCTTATCTAAATCCTTCCATCTTGCTCTAATACTGTCCCTTAGGTCCTCTAGTTGCTTCTCCTTATTCAGCCGCTTTTTAATATCCACCATTCCAATTATATTAACGAAGCTTTAAAACCTCTACTTAGGCAGGGCCTTTGTAAGTCCATCGGCAATTATCTCCTTCGTTACTGTCTATTAAAATCGTACTTGTCTCATTACGTATTCCTAACGTAGCCAGTATTAATGGATGTTAACGTATCGGAGCTTTGTAATCAGCTTTACCATATCTTCTATAATTAGTTAGAGCGTCTGGGTATTATTACATTTAATAATTAAGGGCTCGTTTAGTTATAACGTTATTGCTTTAAATAACCTGCTAATAAAGATAGCTTCCTTTACTATCTATAATAGGGCTAATAACTTAGCTTCTGTGCTTGACGTTATAACTATACCCTACTTGTTTACTCTCCAGGCGATCGGCCCCCTAAATAGCTTTATAATATATCCTTACAAGCTCTTTCTGTCGACGGAGTTGTCCGCAAATAATGCATCGCTAGTATAGATAAATGATTGCGCTTTACCTCTACTATCTCTTCCGTCGTCTCGTCCTTTATCGCGTATTCCTTTGTCTCTCCCTCTACCATTTATTCCTTCCTTATCTCCTCTATAGCAGATTGCTCTGCTTCTCGTGCTATATAGGTATTAGATAACTCTATCTGCCGCTTAATAATACTCTTGGCTTAGGTCCTAATTAAACCTTGCTAGCCTTAATACTGCAAAAGCAATATCCAGACGCGTTATAGTGGCTATATAGAGTACTAAACCCAATTTTCTCTAATATAGCATCATAGAGGCTAGTAGGGATATAGGACGGACTAATAGGTCTATATTAGGGGACAAACACATCAGACGGATTAATCGGTAATTAGTAGGGAGGAGTTCTAATTCTGCTATTAGAGTATCTAGAAGACGCCCTTTAAGATCTATCTCGTACTAGTTAGCTATCTTCTCAATATAGGCTTCCTGGGATAGCCATAGGAGCCTCTAGCTACGATTATATAGCACATAGATTCCTAGGAACCATTTTAGCTTACTAAGGGTACTTATCTAGTATTCCTTGCTTAGCTCCTTAATTACTTCTTAAGCTTTCTTCTTGTCTGTCTTTTAGTAGCAGAAGATAATATTATTAATATAGAAGAAGATAACTATTCTACCTTTTAGTATAACACACAGCTTCTGGGGTACCTCTTTAAAACCCAATTCTATTAGCAAGCTCGTGAGATTCTTCTGCCATAACAGTGGTGATTATTATAGTCCGTATAGGGCTTTTCTTAAGCGTAGTACTTTATCTTTCTTTCCGTTATTAAATCCTGGCGGTAGCTTTATATAGACAACTTTATTGAGATCGCAATGGACAAACGCATTAACTGCATCTATCTGTGTTATCTCTAGGTCGAATTTTACGGTAATCGCCATAAGGGTTTAGAAGGTCGTACTAGCTAATATAGTAGCTCTTATAGGTAGGTCTTTTAGAGCCTATTGATTTCCGCATATAATTAAGCGTGCCTTGCATTTCTAGAGGAATCCGTGCTTGTCCGTCTTATAGACGAATATCCACATTGAGCTAAGGATCTACTGTCCCTTTACGTACTTCTTATCTATTTCCTGAAATGACCTTATTTAATAATAAGATTAGAGATAGGCTTATTAAGCCTCTTAGAACTAATCTTAAAGAGGATACATATTAAGGTCCTTAATTGACTAAGGTAGCAGAGGTAAGTTCTTCCTATATAATCTAACATTACGTGTTCTGCCTAATTTCAGCTTGCTATCATTAAGTCAACTATTAAGGTTAAACTTCCTTCCTACTACAAAGGCGCCATAATAGGCTAAGATAATCCTTTTAGTAATAAAGTCTTTAAGCCTATTATCGCCGGCTTTCTTAAATAAGTCTTTAACCAAGTTATTAAACACCCCCTAAGTGTGAAACTTATCTCCTACTTGGTTAATAGTGTCCTAATTAGTATCTAACTTTATAGGATACTTGACGTAAAAGGCATATAGAGATTCTTTATCTTCTTCTATTAAAGGTGGCGTATAATACGCGTCTTTAAGAGCTCTTATAAGCTTAAGATCTACTAACTCATCAAAGGTTCGAACTGGCTTATTAACATCATTGTCTTCCTCTTAAATTAACGGTTTAAATACTTCGTCCTCATCTTCCAGAAGAACCTCGTTCTTAGTTAGGGTATTAGGGAGTTAAATCTTCTTAATTAGTGTATCTAATTCGGCGTGTAGATCCTTTAAGATGTCCGTTCACTTACCGTCAAAGAACGTCTTTTCGTCAAAGATAACATCCCTAGTAGAGATAACGATACCTTTATACGGGATCCAGATCCTATAAATATTAGTAGAGTTATAGCCAACAAGGTAGTTAATATAGGCTTATAGATCTAGCTTGCTTAGTCTTTTCTTCTTTAGCTAGGCGTTTAACGTTATTGCATACGCCCTACAGCCATAGGCTTTTAGGTACGCTAATTACAGCTTTCTTAACCCATTGGCTAGAAAGGTATGGAACCTCTTATATAGCAATTTCCATCCATTGCTTTCCCGTGGCGTTCAATCTTAAAGATAGACTATACAGTTAACTATCTCGTTCCATAGATTATATAGTAGATTGGCAGCAATTCTTATAGCACGTCCTTTCTTAATAATAACACCCCCTAAGCATTCGGCGGTGCCGTTCTATGCTTAGGTATATAGCGCCAAAGGCTTAAATATAATCCCTTATATCTATAGCCATTTAAGGGTTCTCCTTCTCCCTAGCTCGTTGTCTAATCTAATAGTATTAACTTTAAGGTTATACCTTAGACAAATCCATTAGGTAAAATCTTTAAGCACTTATAGTGTCTCCTTCTCTTTACCATACATTGTTATAAAATACGGGAAGGTTCTTCCTAAGAAAGTGTTATAGATAAACATAACTTGTACAAATCTAGTATATGCTTCCTTAAGGTCAGTCCAGTCAATATAGAGGTTAAGAAAGGGTTTATCAATTTTCTATTTTAAGAACCTTCTTAAGACCTAACGCTTAATTTTGGCGAGACTGCAATATTAACATTCCGTCGTCTTTAGGCCTTAAAGCTTAACTCCTAAGGCGTTAAGACCTAAATAATAAAGGCTTATAGGTCCTAGATAACCTAGACATAGATACTATAAACATACATCTCCTTTTAAATCTAGACAAGCGTCTCTTAATAATGCTCTACACTTCCATTGGCGTAGTAGTCGGCTTATATTAAACGCTAATAGACTTCCTGGTCGGATATATTCAATAGTCTATTATCCATAACATTCTTCCATTTAACATAGGATTGTGTCGTCCTTTTAAACTAGAAGATTGTTCTCTTCTTTATTATCCTAGTAGTACCCTTATTTTTAAAGTAGACGGAACAACACTAGATTCGTATTAAAGTCTATATAAAAGGCAACGTCCTTAAGACGTAGGATTCCCTTACTCTTGTCTAGTTTTATAACTTAGACAGTGACATCGCCGTAACCTAGTATAGGCACTTCTGAGCTGCCTGCAATAATATATTTGTATCTTAGAGCTTTCCTAAAATTATAGAAACAAGAGAGGTTATTAAAGATATAGAGAGTGGTTCCTAAGTCAAGAATAGTTAATAGCTTTAGTAAATAGAGTTAACCAGTGTGATACAATTCTAGGAATATTGTATTAGCTTCTCCTTTAATCTTCCTAACTGTCTCCTAACTCTCAACCTGTCATTATTAAGCTTTATCAATATTTAATTCCTTAAGCTTAAGTTATTTTACTTAGGCAGCTAGATCCTTGTCGTGTTCTACCTTTTTATACACCTTTTTTATGCATATACCCTCAGCATTAAATCCCTTAGGCCTCTTGCACTTAAATAGATACCAACAGTTAGAAAGGGTATATCCCCTTATATCGCATACCAGGCATTTTAGGTTCTTTAACTTCTTAGAAGACATCTCTTTAGTCAAATTTATCCCTACCCTTTTTTAACTACAAGATAAGCTGTTCCCTCTTCCCTTTTAGACTTTAGCAGTAATAGAGATATCCTCTTCGGACTCTCCTGCGAAGTCTATATTAAATGCACTCCCTCTGGTAGTTAAGGATAGTACAACCTTTAAGAGGTTTGCGAATGCTTCCCGTAGCTCCATTACTACTTTACGGTATTCTAACGAGTAAGCCTTTTCGGTATTATTTGCCTGTTTAGTATATATAACAAAATAGGTTTCGCTTATAGGTTATATTGCATTTATAAGGTCTATTAGCCAGATCCTATTAGTTATCTATAGAAGACCATACTTCTCTGCTATCTTTATCGCATGCTCCCATCTATCAAGCCACTAGGTAATTTTTGCCTGCTTAAGTCCCTTAAGTGATTCTGTATACTGCAGTTGTACCTTCCTCATTATAAAGTTCTTTAAGGGCTTAGTGTCTTCTTTTAACCGAATTAGCCATTCCTTAACTATAAGGGAAGGGTTAAGCAGTAGCTTCTTCTAGATTAATACTATGGACGTAATCTAGGTGCGTATCTATTGCAGATACTCTTCCTGTTTTAGGAAGTACTTTATGTCCTAGTCGTAGTATCGTCTGCTGTTCTTATACGCTCTCTGTTGGTTCGTCAAAAGCTGTGTATATAAGGTTGCATTCTCATTAAAATCTATAACTTTTGGAAGAGGTAGTTTTTTAAATAGACCTTCTTAAGGTGCTTCTATAGCTGGGTTAACGTGGGCCCAAATTTGCTAATCTATAAGGGCTTATAGTTGCTAGATCTATTACTCCCAGTCTTCTAGTTTATTAAGGATGATTATAGTTGACGAACTCGACGTTGGTGGAGTTATTTTAACTAATAGGTAGAGGGGAATTAAGATAGAATTCGTTGTTAGGATCGTCCTTGTTGTTAGGATCGTCCTTTAACAATTAAGGTAGGATTTCTGTTAGAGTCTGCGTCTTAACGATAAGGTGTCAGAGTCTGACGATAAGGTAGAATTTCTTTAAATAATTGAGTAATAGCTGAATAGCTTCTTAAGTCGGCGGACTGGGCTTATAACTGTCACAAAGTTCGTGTAGAGGGGTTCATTAATACAATGGGTTAATTAATTAATAATCTTGACTTAATCGTTAATTGATGTTAATGTTGTGCTGGTGAGCCCCTTGGGCTCTAAGCTCAGATAAAGAGATTTATAATGTATGTGCTCTGTGCACGTAACTTATATACGTAACCCACGCCTTTAGAGAATACAGATTATCTGACAAATATCTTAAGGGCAGCAGTCGGCTCGCCAGGCCTTCTTATAGGAGGCGATAGCTTGGAGCTGAGTAATCTTAAACTTCCGTGGTAATAAACGTTGTATAATTTTATCCTGCCATAGATCTAGCTCAAAGTAGTATATATTTTTGGTGTTAAACATAGCTGACTTTGTGCCAGGAAGAGACTTATTTTTACTACTTATAACTGCCTTCCAAACACTTGTAAAGCGTACAGGTGGCGGCAGCGGCGGCAGCAAGTCTATATCCTTATCTTCCACCTCTATAGGCTCCTCGGTATTCTTATCCTCGCCCTTATTAACCTTATCTGCAGATATAGGCTCTGCGGGCGTTACCAGCGCCGACGGCGACGGCGACAGCGACGGCGACAGTGACGGCGACGGTGACGGTAACGGTGACGATAATGGTGACGGTGACGGTGATGGTGACGGTAATAGTGACGGTACTAGTATTATCTTCTGCCTTTTCTTTGCTACCTTCGCCTTCCTCTTCGCCTTCTTCTTAGGCGGCTGTAAGATAGCAGAAGCAGGCATAGATTGAGCCCGCTTTTATTTAGAAGGCTTTTAAGGACGACCCGACGATCGAGTAGGCTGCTGCTGTTGGGGCGCCATAAGATGCAACACTAAGATTTCTATATAATCGACTTAACTAGGTAACGCGCCAGCTTCAATATTTGGGCATTTATAATAGGTAGTTGAAGTATATAGGTGGTTAAAATCAAAAGAATTACCCCTCATACAAATTTTGGTGGGGGGGGATGCGGCTCTTTTGCGTCCTAAGCGAGTTCCCGATATTTCGGTGACGACTGTATTGTATAAATATGGCTTTAGAAGTGGAATCAGAAGCTCTTAACTCTATTAATACCTCTAAATAAAAAAATACAAGAGGTCGCTTAGCTCTTTTAATATAGGAGTATACCCGTCTAGCAGGCAGTAACGAGCCTGTATAAAATAAAAAAGCCCGTCTTCTATTCTATTGTAAATACTGCACTATAGAGTTATACGCTGCATAGTTAACTTCTAACTTCTAAAACCACTTGGCGTTAAAGTATAGTATTACAGTTAAGCCTAAAACTAGTCGTATAAAAGAAGCAATATGGGATTAATTAAAAGACCTTTACCTTAAAGCGTCGTCTTAAAATAAGATAGAAGAGCTAGATTTAAAAGTACTCCAAGCGGTCCTAAATAAGGAAGTTATTAATAAGGCCCTTATTACATTAATTATCGTACAAAACTTACCATTTTGGATAGTTAAATGGCCAGAGTTTTATATCCTTTTACAGTCAATTAATCCTAAAGTAGATAGCCATGTAACTATAGCCTATTTAGTAGTTAGTAAAAAGATCTATAACTTATGGCTATTACAAAAGGATATTATACGAAAGAGGCTACAGTCTGCACTAACAAGTATTTATCTTTCTGTTAATATCTGGACCTCTCTAAATAATCACCTTCTCCTCGCGATTTGCGGCCATTTTATTAATAGCCAGGAAAAGCTTATAAACGCTCTCCTTAGCCTTTGTACGGTAGCCTCTTATAGCGGGGACAAGCAATGGAATACTCTTCTTTTAGTGCTTAAAGACTATGGGATTACGCGAAAGCTAGGTGCCGTTATATCTAATAACTATACTGCAAATGACAAGCTCTGTTATATAATAAGCAACTAGCTTCTTTAGGAAGAGGGAATTAAACGGAATCCTACCCATTAACGGATCCGCTATTAGGGTTATATTCTAAACCTTACCATACAGGCTTTCCTTTTCGAAAACTTAATGTCGGAATGTTAATCACGTGACGTGGTTATGAGACCACGAAGCGAGACTAGCTAATCTGACCTTGGAGCAACCCCTTACTTCTAGACATCATCAAACAATAACTACCAACTTTAACACCGCATACGTATCGCAATACAGTGATATTCGTGCACGTTGATAAAGCGAGTATACCGACACTTAATCAGTCTTAATAATATTAAGTTATATAAAAAAGGAAAAGATTTAGATCTAAAAGAGGAGCAAGAGAAGAGCGATATATTTTAAAAACTTAGTGCACTTAGAAAGCTTTATAACATTACTATATATACCTATAGCTTAGCTGGTCATACGAGGGAGTTTAAAAGTCTTATAGGGAGAAGAATTCCACTTAATAATTATACAAGATAGAATAGCTGGTATCTTATACTTAGCGTAGCAATTCAGAAAGAGTCTGCCCTTAATACGTATACTAAGCGTAACCTTAATACACTTAAAAAGGACTATCTTAGTCTAAAGGACTGGGAGGCTCTTTATACAATAAAAAAATTTCTTTAAATATTCCACTAGGCAACCCTAAAATGCTAAAGACACAAAGTAACGCTTAGGGATATACTCTTTACAATAGATGTTATAATTAAACACCTTAATAAATCCTAGGTTAGTCTATCTCCCTTTTCTACTTCTTAATTTAGCTAATATTATATAATAGAAGAAGTATATATCTAATAAGGAGTTCTCTAAACACATTAAAAATGCCTGGAATACCTTTAATAGGTATTACCATAAAACAGACAACTCGCCCCTTTATACTACTGCACTTATTCTTTACCCAGCCCGTTATACAAGATATATTAAGCAGGTTTGGAAGAAGGAGTGGCATAAGCCTACACTTAACAGCATTAAAGAGCTTTAGGAGAGATATTAGAATAGAAGTTCTACGCCTAGAAGTATATTATTGTATAAAAAGCTAGCTCTAGCTTAAGACCTTAACAAATTTAATAAAATCGCCAAGAATTTTAATAGCATGGTATTTCAACCAAAAAGTTAGGATAAATATAAGGACTTTATCTCTAAAACACTATATAAAATTTTAATAACTGCGCTTTAGTGGTAGTCTTAAGAATAACAACAAAAGCGCTAGCCACGGCTCTTACTTATAGCAATTAAAATTCTCTTAATTCTAGCAATAAGCGATGACCCAGAGAGAGTCTTTTTAGGAGGATGTCGTACGGTATTATAGGACAGAATGCAGATAGATTCTAAAACTCTTAAGGAAACAAAGTGTTTAAAGAATTAGCATTAGAGAAGAATTACAAGAGAAATAGGGGATTTTTCTTTAAGTATTTAGCTATTATATAGTTAGGGGAGAGGTAGATAAGGACCCTATAATACCTTATATATTCCTACTGTAATATCTGCAATATCCGCAATATCCACAAAATATCTGCAATATCCGCAATATCCATAATATCTGCCAAATTTTGCTAGAACCGTAGAGTCCTATTCTACCTAGTTGGGGTGGAAAAGCTCTGCACGGGCACTTTTATCCTTATCGATTGCGATATTTTATGCATTTTCTATTGGATAAGGATATTTTATGCTCGCTTATTCGCATGATCCAAAACCACACTGATAAAGTCGCTTAAATGCAAAATGTCTTTCCTCAGTTACAGCCTGGCCCAGCCAAGCTGATCACTTCTGGAGCACAAGACGTTGCTGAGAGTTTTCGCAGATTAGTGGAGAAAAAAATCGGGTCTATTAAGTCTCAGTCAACGCAAGAGGAGGTAGGTTTCTGCCGGTATACTCTTCCCTTATAGTTGTGTAAAGCAATCTTACCATTTTATAGCTGAGGCTGAAATTTCTACGTGTAAGTTCGCAATATAATAACCCCATTGCGTTCTGGAACCTAATTCTTAATAAGAATCTAAAAGATGGACGTGTTAGAAATATGCGAAGTAAGTAATACTTGTAAAAAGAAACTTCGCTAGCTTAAGATAACAGTATCCGGACTAAAGGCTATCACGGTCGAGCCCAGTCAACTGCAGAATGACGTATATTTACCAGTGTTCTCAGACATATTAAAAGGAATATTGGAACTGATTTCACAGACGCCCTCCCGAACTTTCCTGCTTTTAAGTAGAGTGTTGGCAGAATGTCAATTTCTGCACTTACATATCCAATCAGTAGTCAAACAGTGTTCGAGCAATCCTGAGGTCATCTTCCTGAAGCCATCAAAAATGGGGTAAGCGACTTTTGGCATTATTAGTGCCTTCGAGTACTTACGTTAACTTTAGAAGCACATGTTTCTGCGAAGGAGCAGTCCTCCTAGAGCCTTCTGCGGCTCATTTCATCGATGGCCAGCTCGAGCTTGTTGTTACCCCTTCTCAACCCACACATTCCTACTTCTCTTCTGGGCGTGCCTTCGCTATTCAGCAGCTCGAGGATGCCCTTCAGAAGATAGTTGAAAAGTGTGGCAATCGTTCGGAAATCGCCAAGAATACTGTCCTAGCCTTGGAAAATGCCTTCCAAACTCTCGAAGCCACGGACGTATTTGCCGAGCACTGCTGGGTATTCTATGAAAAATACTGTGAAGAAGCGCGATCAGATTTGAGAAAATCCAGTCCTGCCGATGAAAGAACGAATCTCGCGTCCCTCCACTTGGCTGCAGCACTGAACAACATCCTTGCATTACGGATTGGCCTTATTGCGGGGTTTTCGGTTATTATGGTTTTCTTATCGACCGCAACTCGCTTCCAGATAAGAGCCTCCCACATTAAAATATCGTCTTTGTATACAAATTCTCATACAAATCAAATATAATCATATGCGCAGTACTTTTTTTTACTCAAAAATATATAAAGCTCTATTTCTTACTGGCTTTTCTATTACCAAGTCTCGGCAGGTGTTTTAGTCGATATGGCACCCCTATTAAGCCGTTGCAAACGAGCCGCGTCGCAGGTCTTAGTACCTTAATGCGCTCTATGAGGTCACCCTGGCTCTAGTTCTCTTACTAAGAATACTCCGCGCACTAAGGTTATACCTAAAAAAGGCAAAACTAATAACACGGAAGCTTCTCCTGTTGCCATTAAAGTAAGCGATAATAAGGTTGACTTCTTGGACAAGGACAATATTGGGATTAATAAGGATAAGAACTATAGCTCTTTTACTACTATCCCCCCTAGTAAGGAGGGCTTTATTCTAGCTGGTATGCTGCCTCTAGACTATCCTCTTAATAATTATAAGGTAACTTAATTGGCAACATAAACTTCACCACGGTGGCAACGTCGGTTAAGAAAGGTAGTAGAGAATAAGGAAGTATTCTCTTAGCAATCTTCTAAATAGGCTAGAAAGAAGACGTTAAAGAAGCTAAAGCCTTATAAGAAGCCACCTCCTTAACCAGTATATAAATTGCTGCGTATAATACTAGCAGAATGTTAAGCTACCGAAGCTGCTGTAAGAGAGGAGTCTCCCTTAGTATTATCTAAGGCTGTATCCGAATTAGATGTAATACAGGAACCAGAGCCAGAGGTAGATTTAGAGATCATTTAATATACTCTTACTTGGCGTGTAGTAGTAGGAGCAATACCGCTTGCGAATACTGCCAAAAGAGTGCATATATATGGAGGTTTTGTATACTTTTAATTAATTGCCTGGATTGACGAAGTTCGAGCAAAACACCTAGGGTAATTTGAGCCTATTGCCTTAATTTAAGCTGCAGCTTCCTACGATTGGGGTACTAAAAAAGATAAAGTTATTATAGATCTATATAGCTATAAAGATATCCAAGCTATGGATTCTATTTTAGACGCCTAGCATAGTGACAAAAGGAAGGGCTTAAAAGTAGAGGCTACCGCAACACTTTTAGAGCTCCCTGCGACGTCAGATTTATTAAATTCGCTAGGAGGCCATGCGACATAGGCTCTTAGCACTTAACTAGAAACACTTATAGAGGCCATAACTGGCTAAAGTAAGAAAGGGAAGGCCTCTGGTGGCAGTGCTACTGCCATTCAACGCCTAAATCTACCCAGCACTATGCTAAACGAAGTTATGGCTAAGAACGGAGGCCCACTAATCGCATTTTAATGGGAATGCAGAACCGACGCATGCTGGAATAGTAGGCGTACTTGCTGGGTTAATAGCAACCCAGATTACCCAGTAGATTACCACCCAATTAATGGAACTATAATGACATTATGGGGGAACGAGATCCTTAAGGGGAAGGCTACTGCTGATAAGCCTCCTGCTTGAATTGCGATCCTATTAAGCTAAAAGGACGGTGCGATGAGGGCGCGATAGACGAAGGCCGTATTTAATTATCCAACGAACTTCCCCCCCTATACCCCTTACTAACCACACCCTGCTTAATATCAACACCTGCAGTATATATAGTACGCTCCTTATCTATATCAGCAGCCTGTTATACCTTAACAACCTCCCCAGTAACCTCCCCTAGTAAAGCCGGACGATTTAAATTAAGCAGCAGAGCCTCTGATGAGCCTAATTGCGCCCAGGCTTAATCCTACCGCAGAGCTTTGCGACTACTTTAACTGGCTTTAAACGCAGCTACATTAAAGCTCGGTAGAGCTAATTACTAAGCTTAATTATATTGCTGACACCCTACTTGAAAATAATTATAACTTGGAGGCCTTGCGGAATAAGAACGAAATTAGTAATAGCATATAGGAAGACCTTGGCTTTAAGGGAGGTACCCTATTAAAGCTTTGACGAGACCTAAGGGCTTATAGGAAGTTTAAATTTGGGTAGGCTTTATATTCTTCTAGTATCTTTTACACTAATTATATATATAAGAAACTAACTAGTCAACTACTAAATAACCTATGTGCTAGAAATACAATCGCGCAGCCATATAATTGCCTATATTTTGTATACTAAATCTTAAAAAGCTTCTAAAGTCTATATAGTCACCAAAACTGTGAATATTGCGTCAAACCTACGTCTTAAGGTTATAAAAAGCAAGCTCGATTGGGTTAAACTCTGGAGAATATAGTGGCAGATACTCTATATAGACGCTAGCTCTTTTGTAGAGGGTTTAGAGCTTCTGCTTCCTGTTAACTTTTATATATATATACTTACCTAATTTAACTCCCCTACCTGGTTTCTGTGAATTAATGCGTTATCCATAATTAAGATTGTACTAGGTATATACTGTGGTAGAACTACAGCCTTAATCTAAGTATTAAATATTTTAGCAGTAATAGAGCCTTGATATATTAACGTCCCCTTAAGGAAGCCATTACAGGTGTAGGCTGGTAGTATACTCCACCGCTTAGAGCGTTGAATTGAAGAGACCTTAATTGTAGGTAGATTGATAGGGCTCTACCTAAACTTTCTATACCTAGTTCTCTTATTGGCTCCTAATTTGTTAATAAACACTAACTGGCGAATGTTCTATGTAATCTGGCGTCTCTTCTATAGGGAACGTAGATCCTCTGCCCGCTTAAGCACTTTTCTTTATACTACCTTCCTACTCTACTGAACGCGTGAAAGTGTCTTCCAGATGGTTGAGAGGCCTATAATTATATTAAATTCGTCATATAGAAACCAGGCCATTTTATTAAAGAAGGTAGTTGGCTGATTGGTAAGAAATGTAAGGAGAGCCTATTAAAATTGGTTAGAAATTAACCAAATACCATAACGTTAATCGTCACGTACATTCTTATGCAAAGTAGTAAGAACTTAAGGCCTCCCTATTCTAGCAAGGCTTGGTGGGTAAGGAGTCCCCTATACATCTAAAGATGTTCTGATACGGTATATTGTCGTTTTATGTATTTGAGTGGCTGTAACAATCCATTTAACTGCCCAGCCGTAGTATAAGGCGACGCAGATCTGCCAGACATGGTATGGAGGAAGCCTTGGGCTTATGGTGAGGAAATAGAGTTAAGAAGGTATGCGCATATGATTATATTTGATTTGTATGAGAATTTGTATACAAAGACGATATTTTGATGTGGGAGGCTCTTATCTGGAAGCGAGTTGCGGTCGATAAGAAAACCATAATAATAAGTGGTCTTTGGATTTGCGTATAATAAGTCCACTCCACGCCTATATAAACTACAACAATAACGCAAAGGATATAGTTGAGGTCCTTCTTAACTCTAGGGCAGAGGCTCGGGACTTTACATATGATTGCCCTATTCACCTCGCCACTGCGCGGAACCAAGTAGAAACACTAGCTCTATTTGAAAGACGTAATCAAGAATTTTTCCAAGGTTTGCTCCCTAATTTACTCCAGCTAGCATTTATAGTTTTGGCTAGAGACGTAGTCAAATATCTCATTAGCCTTGGAGCAGCGGATCTTACGAGCAAGAATAAGTGTTCCTCCCAATTTGTAATTTGGCGACCCGGAGCTTTCTGGCCATAGAATTGGGAGTACCGTCGGCTTCGTGCGCCGTTAGAAACCGTGCTCGTGCGTCACTGGGTCGAGGAGGCTGCTCTTATCAGTGCTTTCATCAAACCGGACCCTTATCGACGGTTGTTTAGTTTGATTAATTTGGTCCAATCAAGGTTTGTTTAATATAGATCAAACCAATCAAATAAACTGATTGGACTAAATTAATCGTCTATTAGTTTAATAAATTGCTAGAATAGCCTTCCTGCCCTTACTATAAGCCAGTTGCCTTAGGAACTGATCTCTTAGTGGAAATAAAGTTCTGGTAAGATAGTGGAGAGCCAATAGCTATAGGTATCGGAGGCGTCAAAATCCTTTAAGCCTTATACAGCCTCCCTACTAAAGACTCTTCTATCCTGCCTCTATAGCCCCTTTCTTTACCGTGTTTACCTTAGTTAATTAGGTTTCCTACTTAATACCTTTAGATATATCAATTAGTAATATTTCTAATTAATCTACACCTTCGCTGTTTTCTACAGAGGGCAGTTTACACCCAAGGCAGCTAATATATAGCGTAGATGGCTTCATCTTCAGGCCTAAAAATGCAGTTGGCTATCAGCTTGCTCTACAGCTTAATAGCAAGACCTCTTATAGGCGTAGAGCCTGGGTCTGGCAGCATGGCACTCTAGTACAAGATACAAAGCAACAGCAATACTGGCTTTGCTGTAGATATAAGCCTATAATCTCTTACACAAAACCTGCTAATAGGAAAGGCCATAGAGTAATCCCTCCTATAGTTAGATCAGCAGCCTCCACATCACACGTAATTAGCCATATGGTTAACACCCACGGCTTTAATAGGCAGGGAGAAGAACTCTATAAAGAGGAGGACGTTATTACAACTAAAGGTTTACCCACTTATTAAGTTAAATTCTACCAATACCGCGAACACCTTGTTACCTTTATGGTCTTAAACAATATCTCTTTTACTAGAGCCTTATTAGAGCACCTTATTCGCCTTATCAGCCTACTTAACCCTATAGCTATAAGCCTACACCCTATATCGCCAGCAACAGTTTCTAAATAGGTAATTAAAGATGTAAAGATTATAAGTAAGCGTATTAAATACGCTCTCTATACTGCAGCCTCTAATATAAGCCTTATACTTAATATCTGGATATTGCCTAACTACATCACGTTCCTTAATATTGAGGCGCATTTCATTAATTAGAATGGGAAGCTATAAAACCTTTTAATTGCCTTCTATATGCTTCTAGGACCTTATACTAGTAAGAACATTACTTTTATAGTAATTGCTACTGTGGAATCCTACAATATTACATCCCATATTGTATATACTACTATAGACAATGCGTCAAACAATAACACTTTTATATAGCACTTCTACAACTATCTAGATAAGGATTGGAAGCTTTTCTAGCTTTAATATAGCTGCCATATAATCAACCTTACAGCAAAGAATGGCCTATATGGTAATATACATACAAAGGCTTCCTTATACTCCGCAAAAGAAGCAGCCTCCTAGCATACGCGTAGCAATAAAGAAGCAGAGCAGTTTGCAGCGGAGATACATACTAAATAAGTAAAAGAGAAGGCTGTTTAAAAGCAACACAAAGCCTGGCGTTAGAAAGGTCCTATTGGCATACTTCGCAACTTGGCAATCCATGCTATAATAACACCACAACGCAGGGAGGCCTTCCGCGATACTTAAAGGGCCACAAATAACAATTAAGGCCTTTACCTATACTTACTTGTTAAAGAGAACGCTATAAAATGGAACAGTACCTATAAGATAATTAAATGTGGTAGGTAAACTACCTAGTAGAATATACTAGGACCTCATTTTTATCCTTAAAGGTCAATATAAGGTTTAGCTACAGCTCTTAATCTCAGTACATAAGAAGGCTAGTTAGTAGGTAAGTTGCTAGCTAGCAATTCAGATTAACTTAAATACGCGCTATATAATTAATAGCCGCTGTTCTGCCTTCTAAAGCTAAGCCTAATTAATTAATTAGGTTTTATAATAAGCCTTAATACTAAGCCTATTTTTTAGGGATAGATTAAGACCTTACTAACAGAATCTCTTTTAAATAGGTCTCCGCTTGCGCCCTACTATTAACAAGTATACCAGAATACAGAAATCAACCTCCAACTATAGTATCTTTGGCGATCAACTCCTGCCTAATTACTAGGAGGCTCTATATAATATTAAGAAGATACTAGAGCCTCTAGCTAAAGCAACCTTTAAACTAGAGTATCGTGGCATTTATGGCAATACTGGCTCTCTCTAGCAGTGGCTTATAAAGCTTAATAGCCTCTTAACCTTTATGGAGAAGCAAAAAGTAAGGCTAGTAGCTAATAAGTATATAAACAAGTATATTATCACTATAGTAGAGCTTATATAGGAGAAACTTAACTACTACTACAGCCTTAGTAATGTAACACCAGCTTACTAAGCAGCTGTTCTTCTCCATCCTAGTAGGAAGTTTTAGTAGTTTGAGACGCATTGGGCTTTAAGGCCTAAATGGCAAGAAGCTGTTAAGAATGACTTTAAAAAGTTTGCTTATGCTTTACTTAAGAGTAGGCCTCCTATACTAAAGGTAATGGCTACACGCAGCTCGCCATATAAGCGAAAGCCTCGCACTAAGTACTAGCCCAAAGACAGTAATTCTAATTAGGGTAAGGAGGCAAGAGATCCTATTACTAAGGAGATCAATCGCTATCTTAATAGCCCAGTTATAAAGAGGCTGGTAAGGAACAATGGAACAAAGATTAATATCAATGTAATTAACTGGTGGTTTAACCGTCGTAATAAGTATCCTGTACTTAGTTTAATAGCTCTTAATCTTGCTATAGCGCCGCTAGAAAGTAGCGACCTAGAGCGCAAGTTCAGCGACGCTCTTAATATCTTTATAGATAAGCGTAATAGCCTCAAGCCTAACACAATTAAGGCGCTTATGCTATTAAAATCAGGCCTACACAAAGGTTTGCAGCTATAGGCTTGCAGCTAGAGCAATATAAGCAATTAATTGTCAAACCAGATTAATCAGGTTTAGTTTAATTAATAGTTATTAAACTAAACAAACTCAGTTTAATATCAATCAAACGTCTAATAAGATGGTTTGAACCGTTTGGGTTTGGTTTAATGAAAGCACTGGCTCTTATACTGAAACGCCGGATAGAACATCACTCGCCGAACTTCACGTTGCACTTAACTTTAAGCAGTTTACAGTTTACGGATAAAAGACCGGAGCTGCTTCGGGAGTAGATTAGATTTAACCCATTTTGGGAAGGAGAAGAAGACAAAGATGCATTCTACTGGGCGGTCAGACTGGGATATGGCGACCTCGTACATCAAATCTGCGCCTTAAAGCCCACTACGACCCATATTTTGAGGGCACTGGATACGTCGGCGGAATACGCTCGAAATGAGTATGCTACCGAAATACTTGGAAGTGTCCAATCCTTTAATGAGAGCGAGTTTCTACCTTTATTGCGCAAGCACGCTTGGGCTTACAATGACACTGCTATTCGACGTCTCATCGCCAAAACTCCGGATCTAGACGACTGGTATCGACTTGAACCGCCGAACGTTACTGAATGTGCATTCACGCGTGCCTTGGATCTGGCTATTGATTTAGACCTCGAAAGGGTGGTAAAGATCCTTCTGGATTCGGTCGGCTCACGTTGGAATGACGACGTCAAATTACTCCTTAACTGGGCTATCTCAAATGACCGGAAACAAATTGTTCAAAGTCTCCTTTCAGGGACAATTTCTCCAAGCTACAGTAGAGAAGATCACACTCTAAGGCCTCCAGAGGCTATTCTAAGCGCATTCAATTGGGCGAGCCAGCACGGATATGACGATCTCGTGGAAACTCTTCTCCAGCCTGCATTGCCCTTGATATTACAGAAGGGCGATTTCACAACTAAGATCAAGGCTAAAGACAAGAAGGCCCATACAATCATAGCACGGTTCTGCTTAAAGCTCATGTCGAAGCTAAAGAGGGACATCTGCGCTCTCGGTTCGTCAAATATATTAATTTCAGGCATTGAACCTGGGCAGCTGGATAAATGTTTACCTACGGAGCTCCGATATGCCTGTCTTCATTGGACATCGCATGTCACGCAAAGTGACATGCTGCTAGCGGATCATGGAGAAGTACACGCGTTCCTTCTCGAACACTTGCTGCATTGGCTTGAGGCCTTGAGCCTGATCAGAAAATTACCTGAGGGTATTCATGCAATCACTTCTCTGGAGTCTATTGTAAGCGATAAGGAAACGCTATTTAAAGTACTGTATACTAACATAGTAGTAAGTCCAACAGAGCATCCTTTGTATTAGCATATCTGTATGATGCGAAACGGTTTACGCTGAAAAACTACTCAGTAATTCAACAAGCCCCGCTTCAGCTATACTCTTCATGCCTCATCTTTGCTCCAGAGACAAGCATAATACGGAAGACATTCAACAATTATATCCCTAGGTGGGTTACCATATTATCAAAAGTGCAAGATAATTGGAATGCTTTAATACAGACGCTCGAGGGCCATTCGGATTGGGTCTCGTCAGTAGCATTCTCGCCGGACGGCAAACTGGTGGCATCAGGCTCGGGCGACCGCACAGTCAGGCTCTGGGACGCCGTCGCAGGAGCGCCGCTGCAGACGCTCGAGGGCCATTCGGACGTGGTCACGTCAGTAGCATTCTCGCCGGACGGAAAGCTGGTGGCATCAGGCTCGGACGACGGCACAGTCAGGCTCTGGGACGCCGTCACGGCAGCGCCGCTGCAGACTCTCGAGGGCCATTCGAAGGCAGTCTGGTCAGTAGTATTCTCGCCGGACGGAAAGCTGGTGGTATCAGGCTCGGGCGACCGCACAGTCAGGCTCTGGGACGCCGTCACGGGAGTGCCGCTGCAGACGCTCGAGGGCCATTCGTACGTGGTCAAGTCAGTAGCGTTCTCGCCGGACGGAAAGCTGGTGGCATCAGGCTCGGGCGACCGCACAGTCAGGCTCTGGGACGCCGCCACGGGAGCGCCACTGCAGACGCTCGAGGGCCATTTGAACGAGGTCAAGTCAGTAGCGTTCTCGCCGGACGGAAAGCTGGTGGCATCGGGCTCGGACGACGACATAGTCAGGCTCTGGGACGCCGTCACGGGAGCGCCACTGGAGACGCTCGAGTGCCATTGGGACGGGGTCTCGTCAGTAGCATTCTCGCCAGACGGCAAGTTGGTGGCATCGGGCTCGTACGACCACACAGTCAGGCTCTGGGACGCCGCCACGGGAGCGCCGCTGCAGACGCTCGAGGGCCATTTGGGCCGGGTCTCGTCAGTAGCATTCTCGCCGGACGGAAAGCTGGTGGCATCAGGCTCGTACGACAGCACAGTCAGGCTCTGGGACGCCGTCACGGTAGCGCCGCTGCAGACGCTCGAGGGCCATTCGAAGGCAGTCTGGTCATTAGCATTCTCGCCGGACGGCAAGCTGGTGGCATCAGGCTCGTACGACAAGAGAGTCAGGCTCTGGGACGCCGTCACAGGAGCGCCGCTGCAGACGCTCAAGGGCCATTTGAACGGGGTCTGGTCAGTAGCATTCTCGCCGGACGGAAAGCTGGTGGTATCAGGTTCGTACGACAGCACAGTCAGGCTCTGGGACGCCGTCACGGGAGTGCCGCTGCAGACGCTCGAGGGCCATTCGGACGGGGTCACGTCAGTAGTATTCTCGCCGGACGGGAAGCTGGTGGCATCAGGCTCGTACGACAAGAGAGTCAGGCTCTGGGACGCCGTCACGGGAGCGCTACTGCAGACGCTCGAGGGCTATTCGAACCAGGTCACGTCAGTAGCATTCTCGCCGGACGGAAAGCTGGTGGCATCAGGCTCGCTCGACAGCACAGTCAGGCTCTGGGACACCGTCATAGGAGCGCCGCTGCAGACGCTCGAGGGCCATTCGGGCGGGGTCACGTCAGTAGCATTCTCGCCGGACGGAAAGCTGGTGGCATCAGGCTCGAGCGATCGCACAGTCAGGCTCTGGGACGCCGTCACGGGAGCACCGCTGCAGATACTTGAGCTTGGTGTGATGATTCTATACCTATCGTTCTCTGCTTCAGGTCAATACCTTACAACGGATAGGGGGGTACTAGATATAAGCTCCCTTCAGGCACCGCTAGATTCTTCAGAGCAGTTACGTGCTCTATTTATAGCAAATGATTGGGTAGCGGAGGAGGGTGAAAATATTCTTTGGCTTCCTCCTGACTATCGAGCGACTTCTGTGGCTGTCTGGAAGGGAACGGTTGTGTTAGGGCACTTATTAGGCGGTGTTTCATTTCTCCAATTTAAAGAAGGTTTCTACCATTAGTAAGGTAGTGGTAGCTTTATATATATATAATATCTTTATTTTATAGAAGGTCTAGGGGAATATATGCCTGTAGTCGTCATTTTTGCCACTCTAATTCTAGCATCTTTATAAGGGTCACACTTATTGCTGGAAGGCAGCGCATATAAGAGTCACCAGATAACGGTCACACTGTCAAGCGATACTCAGGGTCCGCGGCTTAACTACGTTGCCCAAGTGAAAGCTCACTTTAACTTCATGCTAGCACTAGCAGGGAGGGTGTTGACCCGCTCTAGTGCAAATGTGGAACGGTCGAGCTGCTTAGGCATATTTACGAGTGATATTTAATGGTAATTAAAGTAATTTGGCATTGAATGTCGCCACCACAAGCAGGGAGGGCGGCCGACCCGCACTGGTCACACCCTTGTGTTCAATGGCGCTAATAGTGAGCTTTCGTAACGTGTGTTTTACATCTGACGCTTTACTGGATATGTAAGGCTAAGTCACTGCGTGGAAAGTTTGCAACTAGAAAAGTATTAAAATTTTTTTTTTTGCTGTTGAGATTTTGTTAAGCGACGCTAAACCTAAGAAGAAGTAAAGCGCGTACATGAATTAGCCTAAAGAGGTAAAAAGCTAACTAATAAGAGGGCGAGAAAATTTAACGAATAAGAAGACGAGAAGATTTGACAAATAAGAGCGTGAGAAGATTTAACAAATAAGAGCGAAGAAGATTTAACAAATAAGAGCGTGAGAAAATTTAACGAATAAAAGGGCGAGAAGATTTAATAATGAGGGCGAGAAGAATTAACCGATGAGGGCGAAAAGATTTGGCTAATGAGAGGTGCATCCCTAATTTTCCTCGGGCAGTACTAAACTCCTTTAGGAACTAACGTTCCTCCAACCGCACCTCCTGCATCCCCCATTATTCCACTCCCTAAGCACAACCAGCAAAACCGTCCCGCAGTTAGAGCCACAGCATCCAAGTTTTCGCACAACATGGGTGCAAAAAGTTTGGGGCCCTTCGGTCTGGGTTGGTGTGGTTGGTAGTGGGGAGATGAATCTGATTAGAGGGGATGGGTGAAAGGGGGTAGAGTAGAGGGAAAGGGCTAGGGATGCGGAGGCGCGTCATGAGATGAATCGGATCTGGCCGCGAGGGGTGGGCACTTGATGTTGAGATGGAACGTCGCGGGGAAGTGAATGCCTAAAGATCTCTGAAGATCGGCACGTTCGCGTTCCTCTCATGCTCATCTTATGCCTCGTCCTCTCCATCCCTCTCCTAGACAGACTTCTCATGAATATCTTACCATAGCCCGGCCCAGCATGGCACAGCACAGCACAGCGACATTTTATGAACCGATTCATGAACATTTTCAGTGTGGTCTCTGCATTAAAAGAAGTTATACACAAGTGCGGGGCAGTCTATCTGAACATCCTGTGAAGAGATTAAATAAAAACCTAGAACCCCATGGGAAGACAACGACGGAAAACCCACCCCGTCTTCCTCGCCACCCCAAGACCGTCCCGTTCATCCACCGCATTCGGCCCGCACAGGAGGCAAAAAAGAAAAAGGAAGAACTGCAGGAAAAAGGGGTGAGCATGAAGTAGAAGAAGAGTTGAAGACACAACACACAGTATCTGGCACTGGATCGAAGTGCCACGCCGGACTAGGAACACACGGGTTGTAAAGGCGGAATAGAGAGCCCAGATGCCACCAGCTAACCACGTTAAAGTGTGGCAGCTAGCAGGGGCTGGAGAAACATAGGATGTAAGAGGTGCCCATGCGGATAAGAAGACTGATGACTTCAGCCTGATAAGAAAGAATGAAGACATTCGCAATTCCTAATCACCAACGCCGGTACAGAAATCCTACGCAAGAGTGAGTATAACGCACGCAAAAAGGAAGATGCCAGCAGTGGACCCCGCCCCGATCTTTTTGTCCTCGCCGACCAACAACACAAGATAAAACTTTTGCTGATCTTAATGACACGGATGAATGAAAGTGAGCGACCCCGCGAAATGCATTACAGTGCTTGCAAAATGCCCCGGTCTATGCAACAGAGAGATTAGATTACCGAGCATGGGTTAGAAGCCTAGCCACGCTATGGAATGTACCATTAGAGTAGAAAAGAGGTAATCATGGCTCGGAAGGTTTGGCGCTGTCGGCTTTCCTGGTCTTGTTTTCAGCCGCTGGAGATTTCGACTGTGTCCGCGCCAGCTGCGATTTAGACATTGGTGGTGATGAGGCTGTTGAGGGAGGAGAAGCGACGTCGCCAGCGCCTTCGCCTGATGTATCGAGAGCTGCAAGTGCACTAGATTACAGTTAGCAGCTGACATAGACATAATATTAAGGAGCGACTTACCTAAATGAATTCACGTGATTTGTAGACTCTTTATCCTTCTGTGATGGGGGTGTTGCTGTCCTTGAAGAAGCTCCAGAATCTTCTCCTCCTTTCATTAAGCCACTGGGACCCAGACCTTTCCGGCCGCTGCTGCTACGGCTACCAAACAAAGATGAGGGACCGAGTTGGGCAGGGCTGTTGCTGATATTCCGCCCAGAAGCGGCCTTGGACAGTTTGCGTAGGTCGTCCATACCAAGCTGATTGCGAGGATAGTCTGGTGGTGGCATCATACCACTTCCAGAGAACGAGCGAGCATCGCCGCGACCCATCTGTTGGCGAGGACCACCGCCACGCTGGTTCGATCGGGATCTCTCAAGGTCAGCCTGTTGCTGGGCAGCCAAAGCTTCCTGATGGATCTCCTGGATTGTCTTCGGTCCCTTTGCGTCGTCCTTAGACTTCCAGCCCTTCTTTCTCAGATCAGCAACATCCAAAAGCATAAAGTGCATACGGCTTGGAAGACCCTCAGTGTTCATAATCTTTTGAATGCGCTCGAAGTACATGTTAATCATCTTAGGCCCAGCCTCGGTGTTCTCCATGGTGAAACCGACGGTCCTGAGCAGCTTGACTAAGCTCTCGATAGCCGACTCATCGGGAGTACCCTCAAAATCAAGGAGCTTCAAGACGCACTCGTGCATGATACGAAGAGTCAACATGCCAAGCTTGTACAGTTCACCGATGAACTGGATCAAACCAAGACCTCGTCGCTTAGCAGCCGCTGCGATATAGTATTCGTCGGACAACATGGCGGCCTCCTCGCTCTGGCCCTCAGGCTTCTCAGGGAGGTTAACTTCCCAGCCGCGTTCGAACTCTTCTTGACACCTATTCAGCAGATACTTCCTGAACAAGGCGCCGCCGACGACGGGGTTGCCGACCTTGTCACGGACGTTCTCATCCCTGATTTCAGGGCTCATAGTCTCCAACATGCGCTTGCAGAACTTGGCGTACATCGAGGCCCAATGTGCTTCATCGCAAGCTTTCTCGAAGGTGAGTTGGATGACTTGACGGAGAGTGCGACCGTCGGTCTCGTCCTTGGACTGGGCGGCGATTTCCAGGATTTGGTCGGCAATCTTGTCGAACTTCTCCGGAGTCATCTTATTCAGTGCAGCCTTGACCTTACGTTGGACCATGTCAGGAGGCATGTGTCCAGCTGTCATTATCTGCTGCTGTTGAGCCTGTGGCGCACCAATGCTCATGGGCTTCCAGCCACTGTTGGACTTCTCTAAAGGCTTCAATTCCATTCCAGCAGTGAGCGGCATCGCCTTCGCTGCTTGCTCCTCATCGCGTCTGCTAGGTGCCTTATCAAGACCACGCCTACTTCCCTTACGTTGACTGTTGTTTCGAGGGGAGTTGGGACCAGCTTGTGCCATATTGGGGAATGAGCCTGTGCGGTTCATCGGAGGAGGTCCACCCATAGGGAATCCACCTGGGCGGTTAGCAAACTGAGCGAGAGGGTTGTTCATTGTTGGTCGAGTGGAGCCTTGAAGAGATTGCTGGAATCGCTCTTCTGAGGTCGTACCTGGGCGAAGAGTTCTTCCAACTGACGCAAATGCACCCATAGTGCCACCTGACATACCAGCGGGTAGGCTGGGACGCGAGGGTTGTCTGCTACCCATGCCCATTGAAGGCGTACGGGCTGATTGAGGGCGAGCAGAATCAGAAGAGTCGCCAACAGTCTCTTTGACCTTACTATCCCAATCAACAGAAGGCTTCTCCTTAAAGACATCTTGGAATTGAAGCAAAAATTCCTTGTCGTATTGACGGCCTTTGCTCTTACCCCCTTGGTTTAATGCAGGATTGGGTGACTTGATACCATCTGGATAGTTGACCACCTCACTTCTAACCTGGAGGAAGCGAGCAGATTTGAGTGACTGCATACCTGCGGTTAGCTGAGCTGGCTCAACTGGCTTGGTCGTCTCCAGTTTGAGCGCAGCGGGCTTGGGCTTGCCACCGCTTGTGGTTCGCGGCTGAGCTGGGGGTGGCATTGAGACTTCAACAGGTGGAGTAGATGTACCACTGTCGGAAGGAACATTTGAGCTAGGACCGAGATTTGACTTCTTGAGAGAGGCAAACATATCACGCTCCGCCTTTTTCTCAGGAGTCTCCTCCGAAGCAGCTTGCCGGGCCTTCTCACGAGCCTCTTCCCGTGCTTCAGCCTCTCTCTCAGCCTTACGGAGCTCCTCTTCAGCGTTAGCAGCAGCTTCAGCGTCTTTGCGAGCCTTTTCTTCTTTTTCTTTCTGCTTCTTTTCTCGATAAGCTCGCTCTCGCTCCTCTTCCAGTCGCTCCTTCTCCTCCATCTCAGCGATCTCGCGCTCGAACCTCTCGTCTTCTTCTCTCTGGAGCCTCTCTTTCTCCTCTTGCTCTCGCTTGATCCGTTCAGCCTCCTCTCTCTCCTTCTCAGCTGCAGCTGCAGCCTTCTCAGCTTCTTCCTTCTCCTTAGCTGCCTTTAGTTCCGCTTCCTCCTTTTCCTTGGCAAGCTTAGCCTCGGCCTCTTCCTTAGCTTTGGCAACTTTTTGCTTCAGTTCTTCCTCAACACGCTTCTTCTCCGCCTTATCGGCCTCAATTTGCTTCTGGAACTGCTCAGCAAATTCTTTCTTCTTCTTCTCCTTCTCGGCAGCGCTCTTGCTGACAGCGCTTTCAGAGCGGCTATGCTGTGACTCGGTGGCGCTGGGAGCACGCGGTGGAGGGGTGGGTGTAGAGACGACGGCAGGAGACCTAGGTTGTGGAGGAGGGGCAGGTGAAGCTGACTTCTTGTCAAAGCTCACCACCTCACCGTCAAGATTCTTAATAATAATAGCCTTGCTTTTTGTTTTAGGAGGGATGGCAAAGTTAGAGCTCGGAGCTGGGCTGCTTGAACTAGCGCTGGGAGTATGAGCATGTGAAACATGGTTCACGCTTGACATTGCAGGTGTCTGCGGCTGAGCAATGGTTGACGGAGGTCGCTCTGAGACCTGAGAAGGCGATCGTGACATTCCTTGTGCATGTGGGGGATTACCATAAGGACCCTGCATGTAAGGCTGTGCCATTTGCGGAGGGAAGTTATTTGGTCGAGGGCTAGGTGGAGCTGCACCACCATACTGCATCTGAGTATGCATTTGGTAGTGCTGTGGATAGTACGGGTAGTTAGGATCGAGCTGAGCCTGTGGTGCCATGCCATATAATCCCTGGGATTTGAGCAAGGTTAGATATTGACCAAAGCCGCCATTTGCGGGTGAGAGATCAGGGAAATGTATAGTTCGAAGAAAAAAGTTGTCGGGGGGTAAACGAAATTGAACCTTCCCCGGCTCTGAAGAAACTGAACCGTTTTGAGATTTTCCGGGAGAAATGAAATTGCTGGATTCTCCAGCTTGTTTTTGGGGAGAAGGAGAAAGGGAACGAACAGTTTGGGATTGGAAGTTCTGCGGATGCCCGTATGGAGGGTATTGCATTTGTGGGTTATTCGCAAGATGCACTTGTGAGTGTACCGCCGCAGGCGTCAGAGCTGGACTCCGATTCTGGCGAAACGGCGAGTTTGGTTGACCTATTGGTCCATGGTTTTGAAACTGTGGTGGCATATTTTGTGCGCCTCGCTGCTGGTTAGGAAGCTGCCTAAAAGCCGGGGCGGGCGATGAGTGTGCCATTTGAGGGCCATAGTTAGGGTTGTTGAACCCTCGACTACGTCCACCGTTAGGCTGAAAGCCTCGATTTATGTTGCTCATGTTAGGGTTGCTCATGTCACTGTGTGCGGACTGAGAAGACTCGCGTCGAAGATGCTGTGCTTGGGGAATGGGGTTTGGACCTGGCGGCATGGAGACGGACCGTAGCTACAAAGTCAGTCAGTAAGCTTTTCGATATTCAATAAACGCGGACAACACATACATTTGACTCGGCGCCTTCGCCACCTACACCGCCGAATACTATCCCCTGACCTGATTGGAGGCCCAAAGGAGGCCGACCACCACTTGACGCAGGCGGCGGAATAGGTGAAGGAGAAGTCGCGGGCGAAGTAATCCGAGGGTTGTTTATCGGCGTTGACAAGTTCGCAGCCTGAGGATGGAGTGGAACGCTGTTTGATATAGCTGGGGATCCGCCAGCCGTGATAGACCCGAAAGTCAAATTTGGGGCTCTGTTTGAAGCAACTGGACCACCGTTCGACATGTATCCACTCGTGCCCGATGCGCTTATTGTGACTGATATCTTCCGGCTATGGTCACCTGGCGTAGGAGCTCCGTTCACCCCGCTGCTATTCACGATGGTTGGAGGGCCAACTGATGGGACAGCTGGCTGGATGGGGTTTTTCCCGTTCACCGGAGAAATCGAGCTGCCCTTCCCATGTTGTGGTTGTGCCGAGCCACCCACTGCCACTGGAGGTTCTGTGCTAGACGCGATCGGAGGCGACGAAATGGGCTTTTTGGTCGCGTTGGCGTACGAGCGGGCAGTGGGCTGAGCCGAACCAGCGGCCACAGTGGACGTCGTTCCTGGAGCAATCGAGGACGCGGCGTTTGCTGTCTGGGCGGCGATGATGGGATTATGCGCGGTCGAGATAGAAGTACTCATTAGAAACCTAGAGTGGGTTGAAAAGGCGGTTCGAGGTAGTATTCGATCGTGCGTTCAGATGGCTCAAAAAGAGTCGGTGACGTCGTCGAATATCAAATCCGAGCGGCGAGGATTATTAGAGGTCGCTGTAGAGCGGAGATTGAGGAAAGAGAGTGTGACGAAAAGGAAGGGAAGAAGAAGATGTGCGCTTTTTGAGCAGCGCAACTAAGGCTGTCACAGCGAACTCCTTCACGGTGAAAGTGAGAAGTGTTTCCTGCAGTGCCGCTTTGCGGGTGATTTCGACAGAGAAATCTGTGAAATCAGCAACGGCGTCCGTGAATAACACAGACAGGCCGGTTGGGGGGTTCTTGATGGGTGATTCTTCGTGATGAAGAGGATGATGAAGAGAGAGAGTGAGGCGTTGCGAAGACTTCAACATAATTTTCTCTCGGCTAGCCCCAATCCTCCCGCGCCCCAGGACGACGAGCCCCCCTGTCGGCAGCCCAGCACACACAAGGACAGATACAGATAAATTCACTAGCACAGCCCGTTGCTTATTCTATTTCTTTGCTTGCTTGCATTTGCTTGCAGTGCTCCTCTACATGCGCCTGTGACGCTGTGTCTACATTCTACAAGCTCCCAGGGGTGTTTGATGACTGGGCCTTGCCAATAACCCTATTTCGGGACACTTTGTTGCACCAGGGAGAGAGGCTGAGAAGGCGTACGTGGGACTCATTTATCTGGCTACACGCCGCACCTAATTCCTTCCGCACGATTCCCTTCCCGTAGTCATCGATCGTGTCTGCCTCGCCTGCAAAAATAGCCTGGTGGTGCAAAGCAATGCGGCGCATCGTGAGATTTCGCATCTCTGCCGGCTCAACGGGGCTGGTTAACCACAATGCCGGCTTCCAAGAGCCGTCGGGATACAGTTACCCAGCAGTAGATTAAAGGTTAATTCTTGTTTTTACATTTCGTTTCTTTCCTTAACAAATTCACTTCGCAATGCTAGGTATAATTTTTTTTTTTTTTGATAAAAGAAAAGGTAAGCGGGTCCACCGAAAAAGCATACAAAGGTTGGGAGATCCTGAACTGCTTTGACAGGTAGGTACTCGGTAGGTAGCCAGGCGGCTTCTGCTTTGACGCACAACGCAAGGACAATATCATGGCCATCAAAGAAACAACCAACTTTTTTTTCGCCTTTACATTTTCGACGTGCCGGCCAAGGGCTCTCGACGTCTCCGCAATGCTTATGCGAACGGTCTGCGTGATGAGCGAATGGCCAACCACCCAAGACTTCGAGGCGGCTTAACTCCGATAGGCGCCCTCCAATCCGCCATAGCTGCTAACCCCGAACTGATATCGCCACATATGTCTAGTCGCACGCAGGTTTTGTAAAAGGGATGCCTTGCAAAGCGGACGGCCAAGACTAGCCACCACCTAAAGCTACCTTCGTACACTCCCTTTAAATGACTCATCGGGAGCATGCTGCATCTGCACAACCTCCGCCGAGGGCTTTTCATGCTGCCGCTAGCTTGACGGCCCTCGGCCTGCCGGTCTGCTTGCCATGCCATTGGTGTGAAGTCTCCCAGCCGATGCAAGCAATAGCCTCGCGCAAAGCAACGCCAATGCCTGTCTTGTGGCCCGATCGGCTACAGAGGAGGATGAGGAAGGCGTTTGGGCGCTGGCCTGAGTCCAACCACGTCCAACCCGCACGCCTGCCTCTCCAAAGCCTGTGAAGCCCTGCGCATGTAGCATGTGAAAAAAGTTTCGCAGTCTGAAATCCCAAGGTTCACGGTGAAGCCCACGTGATACACCCCCGTCTTGAAGTCTCACCAGAGCAACGGTTGCAGGCAGAATGCCGCAACCTCTTGAACCTGAAAATCTCGCCCATACGCCTCTCCGCATCCCTTCCACTGTGTTTCCCGCATTTCCGAGTTTTGAGAGTGTTTGGATGGGATCGCTGTTTCGGAATCTGCTGGCCGCCGCCGCGGGCGCACATCCGTCTGCTGATCCGCCCTTGATAGTTCTTCGAGAAGGCCGCGTAGAACGTTTCACTAAGCCCTACGGGAAAGCGGCCAGCGCCTCGCAATTTATCACGCAGGAAACTTAATAACTTAATCCAGTGTCCCTGACTATAATAATCTATGATGACTCGCCGCACATGGCTAATGTGTGTTCCTGAATCGCGCCTCTGTGTACCTACCGACATCCATGTTCACAGTTGCAATAGTAGCACTCGTGTAGCCGCGCGCGCCGAAATATAAGACTTCTTGGCATCATACTCGTAGATTCTTTCTAAAAAATTTCCGTGGTATCGATAAGGGGTGGAAAGTGGTGAACAGCTACGTACAAAGTAGATACAAGAAGGGTATTCGCGCCGTCCTGTTGAAGCAAAGCACTTCAACGCCAGCGAGAGTCCCGCGCCGCGGGCCAGCCTAGAACATCCAACAGGCAAATCCAGCGAACGCAGCTCCACAGGGCGCAATGAAATGAAGACGCGGAAGAACAACGAGTACGAAACAGTCGCCCGGAACAAAAGAGACAATCTCACACAGTCGAATCGCAATATTATGGCCGTTAGCTTCATACCAGTTTAGGTCGGCGGGATCCAGCATCCTTCCATAGTTTCCATGACCACGATTTCGTGATGATAAAGAGTTGGTTCCTCCTATCTAGGAGGTCGCCTTGATACCCTCAATAGTTGTCATCAAAGCGTTTTATGGTGAACATGCATCCTTCAAGGATAGAACGCTGCAGCCTCATCCAGTCAATATGATTGCTGCAACCGTACAGAGCCATCATTCGTATCGTCGTTTTCGTGATTTGATCCTTCAACCACTTCACCCAACACTGCGCCAACCTGCGAGTACTGATCGTTTTGACCCACATCCTGCCGCATGTACGAATTTTGGAACGAGGTGATGTGGTGTGGCGCACTCATGTGCGGCATCTGGAAGCTCTGAGTCACCAGTGGCGAGCTTGTGTAGTTAGGGAACGTCGCAGTCTGAGGCGTAGTCACACTACGGCTTGGTGTGTAGTGAGTGCTCAACTCGATCCGTCTAGGCACGTCGCCGGAGAAAGAGCGCATCCTCGTGGATGCTCCAGCTTGGAAGCCTGGGATTTGAGGATCTTCAGCCGTTAGTAGGGAATCATTGGTAAGCTTAGAGAGTCATCAACTCACAGGAATAACCAATGCCATAAGGAAGCATGGAACTGGAAAAGGGCCTTTGCGGCCCTTGGTCGCCACTCATCTGCGAGTTGTCCATTTGCTGCCCAGAGTGATCGTTCACACCATTGAGATTACCGTCATTCCCATTATTTGTATAAGACATGCTTGCTCTCAAGGGTGAAGAAAGCGATTCCGCACGTGTTCTTGCTATGCGGTCGGAATGTAGTTGCAAACGAGGAATCCCTGGGTGCGACGCGTATCCTGAGTTAGAGCTCATAGACATAGATCCAATGAAAGGGTTGGATCTCCTCGGACTGCCATCAAGCGCTCCAGAGGGGTATCCGAACGAGGAATTTTCAGCGCCAGCAGGTGCTGGTGATAATGTATCGTTCACAGGTTGCGGTGGTGCGAAAGCAAATCCGCCGAAAGCAGGGCTAATACCAGTAGGGGACAGGTGAGTGCCTTCAGGAAGTCGCCGGATCGTATCGGTGCTAAGTTGACGGGCCATGTCTCGTTCTGGGAATCCTGGACTATAAGAGCTAGGCGAAGTTAAAGGCGTCCCAATTCCATGCGTTGTTCCAAATGGTGAGTGAAGCGCTTGAGTCATGTCGAAATCGTCGGGTAGCGCTCTTGATCTCATCATTCGTTCGCGGTCATCGCTCGTTAAACGCTTTAACTTAGCTCTCCTATTAAATCCATATTAGTTCAATTATCGTAAATGGTATTAGACACATTAAAAGGGCCAGGGAGCGGCTCACCGGTTCTGGAACCACACTTGCACCTGCCTTGGGCTCAAGCCAGGAATTTCTCGAGCAAGTCGTTCTCGGTGGGCCGCGTCAGGGTGTGCTTGACGTGTGAACTCGCTCATGAGGAATCGTGTTTGATTGTGTGTAAGCCTAAGTGCTGTGTTAGGTACCAATCAATGAAATTGAAGTTCGTGTCTTCAAATTTTGCTGACCTGAATCTCTTCATCTTGCGCTTCTGCGCCCTCAGCTCCGCAGCGGAAATTGGTGGGTTTTGTTCATCCTCTCCTCCGTCACCTGATAGAGTGCCTCCTTCATGGATGTCTTCATGCTCATCACTCTTTTCCCCACAGGGAGATGGCGGTGTGAGCCTTGACACTGGGCTTGCTGGAGCGGATCCACTAAAAGTCACATTTGACAATTCACCTGAATCGAGCTCTTCGAGTTTGCTAATCGTGATGCGCTCTCTTTGCGGCACTGGCGAGCCCCCAGAGCCATCCAGAGAATGATTAGACGGATGAAGAGAATGTCCTGAAGGCCTTATCGTGTAAGGAAAGCTTCTGTGGGTTCGTAACATCGAACGCCTTTGCATGTCTAAGGGAAGGCCTGATACTTCGGCGTGTAGCATTGCCATGTCGCCTTCGGAGTTTGTGGAAGTGGGGTCCAAAGGTTTAATATCCTGGTTTTGCCACTCGTTTTCTGCGGGAGTCGCGTTATACGCAGACATACGCGGTGAGCTAGGCGGAGAGAGCGGAATGAAAAGGTTTCCGTCAACCATTTGCAGCTTCAGGGGCGGTGTTTCGATGTGGTGTTTGGTTTGGCTGTGGCTGAACGACCTAAGAGATGACAGTCAGCACGGCTGACGCCTCACGTATAGAAGGTGCCTACTTTATCGTTGAGCCTCGACTTCTTCCTCGTTTCTAGCAATCAAGTGACGAAAAGGTAGTCAAGTCTGCTCGCCGCTGTAGTGCAACTGGCCATACGAGCTCCGCCTTGAGCACTCAGACGAGATTATCGTCAACTCCCAACGAATCTTTGCTGAAGAAGTCCAGGAAGTTTGTGCAAACAAGAGCCAGTCTCTAGATCCAGTGCGGGGTACGGCGCGGATGATCGGCGATTTGAGATGGTGTTTTCGCGATGCTTCAAGATAGACCGAGGGCACACACCAGCGCGACGGACTCTGGTTCGCGAATTTATCACGGAGAACGAATCTGGCGGTTACGTTTCGTAGAAGTTTTGGGTTGCTGATACGCGGGACCCAGGCTGAATTGTTGATGTCGCACCTTAAGACAGAATGGGGCGCAGATTTTTCGTGTAACAACTCTTGAAATAGAAAGCTGGTAAGGGACGTGATACGACGGCCAAATAAAGATGCACAGTGTCCGTGGGGTCCTTTAGCAGAGAGAGACAAGCAGACCGTTTGACACTGAGATATCTGAATAGTCCAGTGTAGATTGATGACAACCGGTGGCCTTGGTAATACTGTGGAACAGCACGGAGGCTATATTAGCGATAACGAACAAGAAAGTGGAGGGACAGATTATTCATACAAGAAGGCTTGACGGCACTATAAGTTCGACGATCCGGATAAATCGAGCTTAACAGTACATCGGCGGTCCAGGGTCAGACCACCACCAGGGCGCACTCCATTTTAGGAGGACATAATAATCTTCGAGGATCTGGACGTAGTTGTTACACCACGAGAGGCGTGATTGTCTTCCAGCGTTAGCACAGCAGAAGACAAGATCAGGGCACAGGGGTGCGGTACCTCGGGGCGGGACCCTAGAGAGATGGAACAGCGACGGAGGAAAAACTGGCGAATGAAAGGCTGATGGGGTCAAGTGTGCTTGAAGGCCAAGTGTGCTGTTCTCGAAGGAGAATGAGGAAAAACTGCATGGTGGGCTCTAAGGTTCGCAGATGACAGGGAGCATGGAGGAAAACGCCGACAGCGACGCCTGATCCGTGGCGTTCAGAACAACAGTCGACGGAGATGGGCCGCCATTGGCAGAAGGCACAGCGGGAGTTCCAGGGACGCCAGGAAGGCGGCAGGGATGGAGCAGGGCTCGGCAACGCTTGTTGCGGGGTCTAGGTAGGCAGGTGGGTGAGGAGCGAGGAGCTGGACTGACAGCTCTCCACCAGCCGTCGCTAAGGATTCATCCACGATCCGGGCGACCGTTCCTATCATCGTCCCCACGTCTGCTGTGGCTAAGATAGCCTCCACATGCGTTTCGTAACCTCCAAGGCTTGGGAGATTGCGTCAGGAACGCGGTGGATTGTCAGCCTTAGGGCCGCTCAAGGCGCCCACCCTAGTGCATGAAAACGGTAGTGTCAATTCATGTGTCGGCGGACTAGACCTAGCCTCTTCTCTTGCCCCTGCTGATGCGCATGCACGATCGGTTGAGGTCAGCGTCTAGTGGGCTACAACTGCCAATCGACAGTCCACAACCGACTGACCTTCAGATCTGAACGATGAGATCCAACGGTGAAGTGCTCGGCCCGCTCCGGGAAAATTCTGCTTCTGGAAGACTGCGTGCTGCGGACTGCATGTTGACAGCAGTAACGTTATACTACAACGTGACAAATGCTGGAGCCACGAGGGTCCCGGGGCCAAACAGCGTGGCTCAGGCTCTCAGCGTAGGAATTTGTTTAGCAGCTGCCAGCCCTGGGTCGAAACGGTTATAATTTCCCTAATCCTCGACGCAGGGGCGATCAGCTCTCACCATGATCGCTGCAGCAGGATCATGGCCGTATGCACCCCTGGGAGGGCGTTTCGACGACTTTCCGCAATGATCAGCGGCCGGGTATACAGAGCGCAACTAAGAAAGGAAATCAAGCCGCGCCAGAAAGAGGTTTGATCCGTAGCGATGGCATAATGCAACGAGCAGACGCGAGCATAACACGACCGAGGGAAAACCACGCAGAGGGCCGAAGCCGGCTCAGAAACAACGAGAGGAGAGACGGCCATGCACGGTGAAGTAGACGAGAGAGAACAAACACGTTTACAAGCGAAGGTATATTGCCTGGCAATGCCGCGCAAAACAGCGTTTCCTGCCGCCACTCGTCCCCGCGAGCCGAGTCTGAGTGGGATCTGGGCAGTGGTGGACAATGTCTGGGAAATGAAGGAGTGGCAGAGAGGCCGTCTTCCGCCGGCGGAAATTCAAATAGGCTCATTGGCTGGGTGAGACCTCGTCGCGGAGGTTTGATGGCTAGCATGGATACGCTCGCTTGGTGTGCTTGGAGGAGCGACCAAGGAGAGGCGAGGAAGGTGGGAGCCCTTTCATTTCGGGATGCTGCAGAATCGCCCAAGACGGCGGATCGATGCTGACAACGACAATGAGCCTGAACTGGGCCAACACCACAGCGCAGCTCGTCCTTCGTTCCGGCTTCGCTCCGGACGCACAAGGCTGCTGCTGTGTCTGTGGTACCACTCACCTGCACTCACTCGCCTGAGAAAGGGGCAGACAGGCAGACCAGGGACCGCACGCCGCGGCCGGGCTTCTCGAGATTGCGCGGCTCTGGCTGGTTTAGAACCTAGAGAACCTAACTGCAACTCCCCGTTGCCGTCGAGGATGGTCGACGAGCATCGCCGCCAGCCCGTCTGCACGACGGTGGCAGTCACAAAACGGTGGCACGGTGAAGCAGGAGTGTGGAGGAATCAGGATCGCTCGGCAACGCACGTCTGCTCAACCGAGGCGGATGGCGACGCCACAACCTTTTCGCCTGCACATCATCGTCAAAAGAAGCATCACGGCCGCCAACATTGGCGAGATTGGCAAGATTTGCACGCATCGACGCATTGACGCATCGACGGTAGATTCTTATCGCAACGGCGCTTGCAGCCATGCTGCTACTCCACCGTCGCAGCGGCAGTTACTTGACTCCCTCGGCCCGTTTATCCCCTTCTGCCCTTTGCTGCTCCTGCAGAACAGCATCCCTGCCTTCCGGGGCGGTGGGTGCGCTCTCTTCTGCTGCTGTGTCATCCACCGTGTCCGGCTGAAAGAGCCTCTCAAGAGATTTGCCGTCTTCGATCCTATCAAACAAGCTCAGCTTGTCCTTCGATGCGATGCGGAGTGCTCTCCACGTTTTGCTAGTTTTAGCCTCCCCCAGGTTCTCCTTTTCTTGTTCTGTCATCGCCAAGTCCATATCCAACTCTATCCCTGCGACGGCCTCTGCAAATGACTCTGCACTGGGCACTACATATCTGATCTCTCGTAAGCACATCGAAGAGAATACGCTACTCGGGTGAGCGAAGCATACCTATCAAGATCCTTTAGCCTTTCAAGTCCGCTCGCACTCTCACTGTCTGAGAGAAACCTCAAGTCTAAGCCTGCAAGCGTCGAGCGCACTTTCCTGCTGGAATATGCTTTCTGCGCCCCAGATTTGGCTTCTAGGAAGTCTGCTGTGGAGACTCTATCACGTATAATGGGCTGACAATTCTCCATTTTCCACCTTACCCAGTTCTTATCTCGTGATAGCACGGTATCCACCATACGGTAGTAGAATTTGCCGTCGGGGCCCTCCTGCAGGTAATTTGCAATGGAATTTTTGATGCCCGATGCCCACTCGGTCTGTGCTTTGAGGTAAGCCAAAGGGTTGGTGAGACGGCCGGATTATATTGCAGGGACTTACGTCTTGCTCACTGAGGGTGAAGCTGTACTGTAGCGCCTTTTGTGCGTTGACTTGATAAGGTTTCTTTTTAGATTTTTCTGTCAACGAGAGAATGAAGTCGATCAGAATCAGTGCCTGGACCAGAATATGCCTCTGGAATGCCAGGTCGCTCAACTATATGTAATCAGCTCAACTAGAGAGAAGCCTTTTTTAATAGAGAAATACAAACCTCGAGCTTGAACAGATCACGGCTGGTGAGATACTTAGGGTTGAAAGTACTGGCAAACTCATCGTACCCATCTTCAAACTTCCTCTTTAGGCCCCGCTTACCTTCTGGACTTGGCGCTTGAATAACCTTAGGAACCTCTTTGAATTTCGCAAGCGTAGCTTCTAGTCCTTTCTTAAAGTCGTTAAAGTTTTCTTCACTGAAGAGACGAACAGGATTCGAGAAGGCGTGCTGTAGCGACCAGAAAATTGGATAGAGAGTGTCCGTGTCAAGCGTTTGCGGCTTTTCTTTCACATTTTGATCTGGTGCTCCAGATTTCGCAATTCCATCCTCTTCTCTCACTCCATCAGGAGCTGTGACGGCTTCAGCCTCCCCTCCGACATCGACATCCATGCGATCCTCAGCTTTTTCTGAAGTCTGTGCAGATACCTCGAAAGTCGTCACATTCTCGACGTGGAACTCCCCTCGTAGATTCACAGAACTCTTGTCTCCCAAAGGGAAACTCTGAAAGAGAAAGATGTACACACGTCCACAAAACACAGCATCCTCGGCGCGAGAAAGTCGACGGAGAAGTTCATTGCAGGAGCGTAGTATCACCAAGTCCTTGTTCTTAGAGTTTGTCTGAAAGATATACTTTAGCAGGAAGAAAAGGTAATGAGTGAGACAATCAAGTTCACATACTGCAATTAAGACCTCTCTTCGCGACTCAAGAAAGTCAAAGACTATCCTACAGCCATCGATACTTTGGCTGTCGAGGAGCTCCTCAACAAGCAATAACACAAGTCCTGAGTAGCACTGATCTGTGAAATAGTTAACACTAAACTAAGCCTGGCAGGAACAGGAATAATGGGACGAACCTCGATCTCCACAGTACTGGAGAATATCAAGCAAATTCCAGATCTGTACGAATGCAGGATGATCGATGGGTGTCGAGGCCTTGATATCTGTCAGAGGGGAACAACATTGACGGGTTAGAGTAGTTACCAAGATATCATAAAATATATTTCGTGCAGCTCTCTCAACAATTGACTTGTGGGTCTCCTTATCCCCGACTGCATCGCTTAGAAGTAGTTCATCTTCACCAACGAGCTCAGAAACTGGTAAAGCGGGGTCGACGGCGGTTGCATTTTTGACATGTTTTGCTCGCTCAAGAAGCTCCTGTAGCCTATACGTCATGGCTTGCGCCGGTGCGATATCTGGGGTAGCCATCTTGTCGCAGAATGATTAAAGATTATCTTGAGTGAGATCTTTAGTCAAAAGAACTATAGATATTGGATAGGGAAGAGATGATCCAAATATGTTGCAGTCAAATATATGATGAACTTCAACAGGGAGCAAGGCCGCGCGATTGCAGAATGAAAGAGGGAATGAGCGTTTCTTGTACAGTCTCCACTGGTAATCGAAAAGGCTCAAGGCGGCAGGCCTAATCGTCTGTAGTTGGATGAAAGGCAAGTATCAAAAAAGGGACGTCTGTCCTTGCCAGGGTATCCGAAGTTTCGGAAAGGCTGTTTGTTTGGAGTTTCGAGGTAATGGAGTCAGACGGCGATTAATGTTCAACCCGAACGAGCCATTGTTATAAATCAAAGGTATATCAGAATTGCACAGCCGCGAAAAGGCATATACGGTGAATATTGTCTATTCGCATTGCTTGACTTTGGCTAAATGACACTTCTCAGAGGTTCGGAGTAAGGTTTCACTAGCGGCCGTTGGGATACAGTAAAATATCTTGGCATTTTACGTCAGCAGGTGGGAACGCGTTTTGGGACGCGTTTATGGACGCGTCTAGAGGGATGCATATTTAGAGCAAATGAACACCGCTTCAAGCACATCAAAGACCTGTTGCGAACTTAGTAAAACTATTCCAGTCCTTAGCATAATTTTAATTTTCATAGGATATAAAACTGCTCTTCACAATTGTTTTAACACAGATAACTCGACGAACGGCACTATGGCCTCAAGGAGCTCCACACAGTCCATACCACCCGATGGCGACGAACTCGATGATTTGTTTAATTATGATGCCGCCATGGACAATGCCTTCAACAGTCTCGATACAAATAAGATTGTGACAGCGAGGCAAGAATCAAGCAACCACCCGAATGTAAATGGCGAAAAGGAAGGACTGGGCATTGACGAGGAGATCAAGATTGTGAAGAAGAGGCAGCCTGTTGCTAAACTTGATGAGCCGCGGTAAGTGTATTATTTTCCAGGAGTTAGGTATTTTGAGCGCGGCAAATTGATGGACGTAGACTGCTCTCCGCCGCCGGTATTCCAAAACTAAGACGAATCTCCAAAGATCGTCTGAAATTCAAAGGAAAGGGCCATGAGGTACGTCAGCAGGTAGCTATCTCCTTGATTGGTCTTGCTAACTTATCCCACTACAAGTTCTCAGACGTAGCTCGGCTCCTCAACATGTATCAACTCTGGCTGGACGATCTCTACCCTAGAGCAAAGTTTGCCGATGGCCTTGCTATCATCGAAAAACTAGGACATTCAAAACGCATACAGATGATGAGAAAGGAGTGGATTGAGGAAGGGAAACCTAAAGCAACCGAGGAAATCGATCAAGGAAAGAACAATCATAATGAAGAAGACGCCACGACGGGTAGGAGTGAGGTTAATGCCGAACAGAATACTCCCATAGAGCGAACTACAATGGAGACAGACTCGGAAACTCCAGTACCGGACGATGCGACAATAACCATTGAGGAACCTACCAATAATGGTGCGAGAGCCGGTCCTGACGGTGATGAGATTGATGCATTACTTGCAGAAGAATCGGCACTTGGGCCTCTGGATAATAATCTACTCATATCGGGGATCGCGAAAGCATCAAGGCCTTCTAAGCCAACGGCAGTACAAGATGATGAGTTTGTGGACGATATGGAAGCTATGGCGGAGATGGATGGCCTGTGGTAGCCCGAATTCTGTGCTTTATCATACATAGCAGGGAGTTCTGGCGAAGAACATGGATTCAGTACTCTACTTTAGTTTCGCAAAAGCATATATGCAAGAACTAGATTCGAGGTTTAATCAATTAAAAGCTGTGCCTGACGATCAAATATGCGCCATTGTGGCGCGAGGGGAAGCTAAGATTTAAGGTTATCGATAATGCACGTCACTCATTTTGTTCCACTGCTACTTACCCACCTCAACCCAGCGTTGAAACAGATGCATGACATTCAAGGTCCATACAACCGTCCTCTATGATCACTTTGCCCATCCAAAGAAGATGAATGGTCTCGCTGATGCCTTAGCCAAGGTTCTCCTGGCTGCCGAATCCGCTGGCACGGAAGATCCAAACTGGATAGATTCAATCTTAAACCAACAAAGGCCACGCAAGCGATCAAAACGGACAAAAGAGGAGCTAAAGCAGGAGCTCGAAAAATATTTCCTATGTCCTTCAACATCATTTAACACAAAGTGGCTGAATGAGTTACAGCAGCGGTGGGATGCGCCAACTAACTACTCTGAGCTCTTCGAAATTGCTCCAACTCAAACTCGCACCATCATTCGCTTTACGCGAGAAGGGCTAGAGGGCCGAGTCACAGGATATCAGGAAATAACAGTGCCAGCGAGCTCCACTACCGCGAAGAACTCCACCTCACTGTTGCGAAAACCTGCTAATCGAGCCGACTTTGTCCGAGGTGCCGCTGGATTCTTTCCTTTTAGCCCAGGAGGCTTAGATGGAGTAGAAGCCATAGCAGCTTTGGAAGATGAAGTGATATTACGTCAAGAGCGTGAGAGAGCAAAGAAGCAAAGTGGCCTTGATAGGGTGATCAATTTCGGAGTCAGAGGTGGGCTCCTGGAAGTGCCACCAGGTTTTACGCGAGGTCTCAAACTCCATAAAAAGTTACCGGAAGACAATAAAGCAGCAGAAGAGGTTGAAAAGGCTCTAGCAGAAGAGCCAGAGCCTGCCCTTGACACAAATACACACCCGGGAGACGATGCTGATAATGTTCTGGATGCAAACGATGCCTCGAACCCTGAAGCCGAGAGCGAAGCAGAAGGTGACGAAGATATCGACTCGCTGCTACCTGTTGAGTTTCCAGCATTAGCTCCCCGTGGTCAACTCGGAATGGCCTCCTCGAAAAGAGGTGGTAGAGAGTGGACTCACATGGTAGATGTCAACCAGGAGATACCAAACTTCCGAGAATTGGTGCCCGATATGGCTAGAGAATGGCCGTTCGAACTGGACACCTTTCAGAAGGAAGCAGTATATCATCTTGAAAATGGCGACTCCGTTTTTGTTGCAGCCCACACATCCGCTGGCAAGACAGTTGTTGCAGAATACGCCATTGCTCTAGCAGCTAAGCATATGACCAAAGCTATCTATACCTCCCCCATCAAAGCCCTGAGCAACCAGAAGTTCCGTGACTTTCGGGCCACATTTGATGACGTAGGTATCCTAACTGGAGATGTTCAGATCCGGCCAGAAGCAAGCTGCTTGATCATGACCACGGAAATTCTGAGGAGTATGTTGTACCGTGGGGCTGATCTAATTAGAGACGTAGAATTTGTTATTTTCGATGAGGTGCACTACGTAAATGATCTCGAACGCGGTGTCGTTTGGGAGGAGGTCATCATCATGCTTCCAGAGCATGTTACGCTTATATTACTCTCTGCTACCGTTCCGAATACCTATGAATTTGCATCCTGGGTCGGGAGAACGAAGAAGAAAGATATCTATGTTATTTCAACACCAAAACGTCCTGTACCACTTGAGCACTACCTTTGGGCCAACAAAGCCATGCACAAGATTGTTACCGCCGATAAAAAGTTCATCGAAAGTGGCTGGAAGGACGCCAACGACGCTCTTTCGGGCAAAGATAAAGTGAAGCCTGTGGCAGCAGAAGAACTAGCCAACGCAAGAGGTGGAGGTGCCCAAAGAGGTGGCAACCGAGGCCAGAACCAGCGAAGCGGACTACAGAGAGGCGGTTCCCAGCAGCGTGGACGTGGACAGCCCGTACAACGCGGTCGGGGTAATATTGCCAGAACTGGACGAGGTGGCGGTAGAACAACAGCTGCCCAGGATCGCAATATTTGGGTTCATCTCATCCAACACCTGCGCAATAAAGAACTCCTTCCAGCTTGTATATTCGTGTTCTCGAAGAAACGCTGCGAGGAAAATGCCGATGCCCTTTCCAACCTGGACTACTGCACAGCTGCTGAGAAGAGTGCAATACATATGACCATCGAGAAATCCATCGCTCGACTGAAGCCAAAAGATCGGGTGCTGCCACAAATCCGACACCTGAGAGAATTGCTGAGTCGAGGGATTGCGGTTCATCACGGCGGGATGTTACCAATTGTCAAAGAAGTTGTGGAGATCTTATTTGCCAAAACGCTGGTAAAAGTACTGTTCGCTACGGAAACATTCGCCATGGGTTTAAATCTACCCACCAGGACGGTAGTGTTCTCCGGCTTCAGGAAGCATGATGGACGGGCATTCCGGGATTTATTACCGGGCGAGTATACTCAAATGGCTGGAAGAGCTGGTCGAAGAGGTCTTGATCCTGTAGGATCAGTCATCATTGTAACTCCAGGTGCTGAAGAAGCTCCACCAGTCGCCAGGTTAAGGCAGATGATTTTGGGGGATCCAACGAAGCTAAAATCACAGTTCAGACTCACTTATAACATGATCCTAAATCTCCTCCGCGTGGAAGCACTGAAGATTGAGGAAATGATCAAACGAAGTTTTAGCGAGAATGCGACACAAGCGCTACTTCCAGAGCATGAGAAGAAGGTTAAACTCTCGGAAGCTAATCTTGAAAATATCAAAAGAGAGCCTTGTGATATCTGCGATATCGACCTAGAGGAGTGCCATCAAGCTTGTATGAACGTCCAACGACTAACTTCTGAGCTTCATTTGGCGGCACTGGCCACGCCCGTGGGCAGAAAGATATTCCCTCCGAAGCGGTTGCTTGTTTACAAAAAGGTGGGTCATGTCATTGGACGGTTTGGCTATCAGTTACTTATTGTTTTAGGATGGTATACGGTCCGTTGGCATGCTTCTTCTTGAAGGCATCAGTAAAGGCGTAGAGCCTACGGTACAAGTACTAGAAATAAATACTAATTCAACCCGCCAGCCTAGTGACTTACTGCCATATCTCCCGGGATTTGCAGAATTCTTCGATCCATTACCACACAAGGAATCGAACATGGTACTCAAACCTGTTTTCATCCCTCTTAGTGATGTCGAATGTGTAACGAGGACTTTGCTAAAAGCCCCTCAACCCCTTGAAATCCTAATAAAAAGATCAGGTAATACCCTCACTCAAGCGTGTGTATTGCAGATATATTAAGATGTTAGTTAGATGTTCTCGAGCTTGCCCGAGATCAGTTTATGTCAGTCTGCAAGTCGTGTACTCACAAAGATTGGGAAGAGCAAGATTGGGAGAGGATCAAGGATCTCTCTTTTCGCAACATTCTCGATGCACGGAAGAGAGAAACTGAAATTGCTCAGAATCGAGCTTGCATTAAATGCCCTAAGTTTCTACAGCATGTGAGTCTACTCAATCTGATAAATAAATATTTCACACTACTGACTATTTCCGAGTTTGCAATGCAACACGACGAATGGGTAATCCGAGAGTGCATTACCCAATTACGACAACTCATGTCGGACCAGAACCTGCAATTGCTGCCTGACTACGAACAGAGAATTTCCGCGTTAAAAGACCTGGGCTTCATTGATGAGAACTCTAGGGTTGAGTTGAAAGGCAAGGTTGCCTGCGAGGTACGAGGGTTCTGAATGAATATTGGCGATTTATTCGCTAACCGACTCTATATAGATACATTCAGCTGACGAACTTGTACTCACGGAGCTCATCCTGGAGAACGTTTTAGCAGACTATGAACCAGAAGAGATAGTCGCTTTGTTGTCTGCTTTTGTCTTTCAGGAGAAGACGGAGATCACGCCAACATTGACTACGAACTTAGAGAGAGGGATTGCCAAGATTATTGAGATCTCAGAAAAAGTCAACCACATTCAGACAGTCCACCAAGTGATCCTTTCCGCGGATGATTCCAATGATTTTGTCAGTCGGCCAAGATTCGGCATGGTGGAGGTCGTGTATGAATGGGCCAGAGGCATGTCATTCAATCGCATCACTGACCTTACGGATGTTATGGAGGGCACTATCGTGCGTGTCATCACCCGTTTGGACGAAACTTGTAGAGAGGCCAAAAACGCCGCACGAGTTATCGGCGACCCAACGCTATTTTCGAAAATGCAGACTGCACAGGACCTCATCAAGCGTGATATCTGCAGCTGCGCGAGTCTATATTTGTGATGGGTGGTGAATTTTACGTTAACAGGAGAGAAATGTGATAGTTTTGGACGAGAATGAGGATGGTGCTATACCTGGGGGACGGCATTGACAAGATTTCCGGGAGCTATGTAAGCGCGGCTGCTATTATTGGTTCGAAGGAGAGCATTGGCTCAATCCGTCTTACTTTTGACGAATTAAATGCTTACTGCCTCTGTGACGCTTGTGACGCTCGCGCATAAATGTGATCTTATCAACCCAGACAGAAAACTTTGTCTTCACACCCCAAGGCCTGCCAAAAAATAATCGCGTGGGACTACGCGCTCAGAGGCTTGGTAAAAAATAAGGATTACCACGCGCGTACATTTCCCTAAAATAATGATATGGTCATGAGCATCGCTACATCCTTCCACGCTGGGTTTAGGGTTGATAGTATAGAGGTTGAGTTGAAAAGTTTTCCACGTGGAATGCGGTGCGGTAGATCGCTGTGGATGACCTCAGGAGACTAATTGAGCAAGCAGCCAGCAAATCCCAACCAATTCCTCCCATGAGGGCGGATTATGAAGGCTGCGGATTGTGAAGGAAGCACACAGAACGTGGGAAAAAGCGGTAGGGAAGAGCCACAAAAGCGCCCGCTTTTGATCCCGAGATCCCTGCACATTGGTGGTTGTTAGGCGGCCTCTCGACCAACCCGCAATATCGAACAAAAATTGCAACCCCTCCACCTACTGCAGTAGGGCTGCTTCACAGACGAGCACGTCTTGGCTTTCCACGCTGTTCCCACTTCTCGCACACTGGCTCTACAGTGCTGCAGCTCGCTTTCCGCAACTTCACCACCGCCCGCACCGTGCCGACTGTTCGCCCAACCTGAGATACAACACCCTGGACTCGACAATCGGACCTCACGATGGATGTTGCTGGCCTTAGAGACCGCATTCAGGCTACGCTTGACTCCAACGCAGATATCAGAAGACAGGCCGAGTTGGACCTCAAATATGTGGGTGCCAGCCTCCACAGGCTTCCACGCACCTTGCCCACTAACAGCTGCTTAGGCGGAAGACAAAACTGGCTTTACAGACGCGTTATTGGATATTCTCGAAGCTGAGCAGGACAACGGTGTGCGATTGTCCAGTGCGTCTTCACCCTGGCAATCCTTCGCTTAGACTCTCCTCTAACATTTAATCACAGCTGTCGTCTATCTAAAGAATCGCATAACCAAGGGATGGGCACCGGCTGAGGATTTCACGCAAGCCAAACCGATACCAGAAAATGAGAAGGCTTCTTTCAGAAACCGCCTGGTCCCCATACTTGCGGCGTCGCCGCCCTCAATTCGAGCCCAGCTCATTCCCACACTCCAGAAGATTTTAGCCTACGACTTTCCCCAGCGCTGGCCAAATTTCCTAGACATCACCATCCAACTTTTGAACGCTCCAGATGCCAACTCCGTCTTCGCTGGAGTACAATGTTTGTTGGCTATATGCCGGATTTATCGATTCAAGGCGGGGGAAAACAGGGCCGATTTTGACAAGATCGTCGCGCTGTCATTCCCAGGACTCCTGAATATTGGAAACAGGCTTGTGAGCGAGACTAGCCTGGAGGCAGGAGAAATGCTGCGGACGGTTTTGAAAGTCTACAAACATGCCATATATGTGCGATGCCAGATGCTGACTAAGATTGGACTATAATTGCTGACCGTCATATAGTTCGATCTTCCAGCCTCCCTCCGAGAACAGCAGATTATGGTTGGCTGGTGCACTCTGTTTTTAACAGTTGTCGGTAAAGAGCCTCCCCAATGTTCCCTTCCTGGTGATCTTGACGAGCGAGAGACAAGTCACTGGTGGAAGGCAAAGAAATGGGCCTATGCCAACTTAAACCGACTATACGTGAGGTACGCGGTAGAAGCAGAGCTTATTCCATATTTATCTCGCTAATTTTGATATTAGATATGGCAACCCTGCAACACTAGGGAAGAACAATGACATCGACTACACCGATGTTGCGAAATACTTTATTACCAACTTTGCGCCCGAAATTCTCAAAGGATACCTCACCCAAGTTGAGAAGTGGGTTGCGAAAACCGTCTGGTTAAGCAAAGCTTGCTTATACTACACCCTTAATTTCTTGGATGAATGCATCAAGCCCAAGTCAATGTGGAACCTTCTTAAGCCACACACAGAGAATCTTATATCGCATCTTCTTTTCCCAGTGCTTTGCCAATCGGATGAAGATATTGAGCTTTTCGAGTCAGAACCTCAAGAATACCTCCACCGGAAATTAAATTTCTACGAGGAGGTTACTGCTCCAGATGTCGCCGCTACAAATTTTCTGGTCACCCTCACCAAGAGCCGTCGGAAGCAGACATTCACAGTCCTCAACTTCGTCAATGGAATTGTGAACAATTATGAATCGGTACCTGATGACCAGAAGAATCCAAGGGAAAAGGAAGGCGCATTGCGAATGATTGGAACACTTTCTGGGGTCATACTTGGAAAGAAGAGCCCGATTGCTGACCAAGTTGAGTACTTTTTCGTCCGGCATGTGTTCCCAGAATTCCGTAGTCCTCATGGATTCCTTCGAGCCCGTGCTTGCGATACTCTAGAAAAGTTTGAGCAGTTGGATTTCAAAGACCCGAATAACCTTATCATCATCTACCGGAATATCCTCGAGTCTATGGCCGATCCAAAGTTGCCAGTGCGTGTCGAAGCTGCTCTTGCACTTCAACCACTTATACGGCATGAAATTATTCGAACATCTATGCAGCAGAACATCCCACAAGTCATGCAGCAACTTCTCAAACTGGCAAATGAAGTCGATGTGGATGCATTGGCAAATGTTATGGAGGACTTTGTGGAGGTATTCGCAAACGAACTCACACCATTTGCTGTCGCTTTGAGTGAGCAATTACGAGACACATATCTTCGAATTGTTCGAGAGTTGTTAGAGCGCAACCAACAAAAAGAAGATGATGATACATACGGGGACTTCCTTGACGACAAGAGCATAACTGCGCTGGGTGTGCTCCAGACAATTGGTACTTTGATTCTTACACTGGAGAGCACACCGGATGTGCTCCTACACCTGGAGACTATTCTTATGCCGGTTATTACCATAACTCTTGAGAACAAGCTATATGGTAAGTAATCCTAGAATCTACATCATTGCCGTATTCATACTTTCAGATCTATATAACGAGGTGTTTGAGATTATCGACAGCTGTACCTTTGCGGCAAAGAGCATCTCTCCCACTATGTGGCAAGCGTTCGAGCTTATTCATCGAACATTCAAGGCTGGTGCTGAACTCTATCTTGAAGGCGAGTACTATTTCAACTGTTTCTATTTGACTCCGCTAATATCTGGTAGATATGTTGCCTGCTTTGGAGAATTTTGTCAATTACGGATCCGAAACTCTTATCCAGAACCGCCCATACCTTGAAGCCATCGTAGACATGGTTCGAACTATTTTCAAAGATGACAACGTTGGAGGCGTCGACCGGATATGCGGGTGCAAGCTTGCAGAGATCATCATGCTGAACATGCGTGGTCATGTTGATGACTTCGTCCCCGAATTTATCCAGCTTACCATGATTGTTCTTACCAACGATGAACCCAAGGTCAAATCCCTACGGATACATCTCATGGAGGTGGTTATTAATGGAATATACTACAACCCATTACTAGCTCTTCACGTTCTAGAGAACAATGGTTGGACCAACAAATTTTTCAGTCTCTGGTTCTCAAATATTGACAGCTTTACCCGGGTGCACGACAAGAAGTTGTGTATTTCTGCAATCTGCGCTCTCCTCATATTAAGAGCGACAGATGTACCTATTAGTGTACAGCAAGGCTGGCCACGATTGCTCCAAGGCATCGTCCGGCTATTCCAGACTTTACCTGCAGCAATGAAGAGTGAGCATCAAACTCTTCACATTTTTTAAAGCGTGGCACTAACACAGTTATCATTAGACCGGGAAGAGGCCAAGAAAGAAGACAATTTCGACTTCTCCAATGAGTACGATGAGGAGGAAGAGGAAGAATGGGAAGGTGATAACGATTGGAATAATGATGCTGATGAGGCCGAGGATGTCAAGGATGAAAGCGCAGCATATTTGGAGTTCCTCAATGAAGAAGTACCTGTAATCATGCAGAATGAATTTGCAGCTACTAACTTTGATTAGGCTCAAAAATTCACTGCCGTTAGCGATGATGATGATGATGAGCTTGAGGAGGAAAGTTTGCTTGAGACTCCCCTCGATAAGGTGGAGCCATACGGCATGTTCAAGGATGCCTTACTCAGTATGCTAAATCTAGTTGCAACACACTCCATACTAATTAAGTCTTAGGGCTCCAACAAGAACAGCTCCAGCTGTATGAGAACCTCACAAAGAACCTGAACCCTGAAGAACAGCAAGTAGTCCAAGCTGCCGTCCACCAAGCCGATGTCATCGCGCAGCAGGTCGCCCGAGCGCAACAAACAAATGGCAACCCAGTCGCTACCGAGTAAATATCCTCATTATCCACCACCACACCCCCCACCCATCCTCAAACCCCCCCTTATTTCCGTATCATTCCCTCACCGTCCCTTTTGGTACAGATCTCTTTAGTCCAGCGAGCATGCAAACCCACCCCGGCGTTGATGTTGTTTTCAGGCGGATGGCGTAAGAAAGCGTTTGTGTGTTTTCCCCGCAACGCGGCAAGGCGATGGTAAAGTGGAGATCTATCTCTCTATGACAATACAATTTGTGGGCGACCAAGGGAATGTAGTCATGTAGTTAAGAAAGGCTTTTCTTCCTCTGCTTTTCTCTTTATTACACTCAAATCACGTAGGTAGTTTGATTCAAAGCGGCTAGGGTACACCCCCTTATTCATTCTCAGTGATTGCTGGTTTGGATTGAATAAGTGTGTTTTGGCTTGATGGTGAAAGAGAAAATGGATAGATGAGATGAATTGAAGATATTGATGTGGTCGGAGATTTTTTGATGGTGTGAAGAATACAATCGTAGACGCTCGAAGTATGTCACGAGAAGTACTAGCCGCCGCCTGAGGGATAAATTACTGAGGATCCTCCAGAACGTAGATTTATAGGACGATCGGCACCAAAGGATAGCTACTTAGAAACCTATACTTATATTTTTATAAGCCAGAGTCCCCAGAGCGCTTCAGTCGCATGTCAAAATAGTCGAGATCCTTAGCCGCATAACTATGAGATCTTTAGGATCTATACTGTACTTGAAGGTGTGCCCTGAATCGCTTTTTGGAGGACCTAGATTATTTTGCTTCTATGCATGACAGTACACAATATTACTGATATTAGGGAATCTCTTAAATTACCTTGATAGCCTAGATACGCCTTATTAGAGCTAAGATAGCGTTCTGAAGCTTTTTAAAGTGTTTGAGAATAATAGTAGTACACCACTTATTAAGTAGGTAGTTTGGCTATTAAAAGACAAAACGCACTAACGTAAGCGCCTTCTAACTCATATTAATCTAATTAAGAGAACACATAGTAGGTGGTCAGTGAAGCAAGAGGAGTTTTTAGGATACTAGAAAGCACTCATTGACAATTTTTAGAATTTATGTGTATAGACATCATTGGGTAAGGCTTATACAGCGGGGCATAAAGAGCATGCTCACTAGGAGCCACTCAGCAAGAAGTATCTAAGAAGAATCCACCAAGACTATTAGTCAACTAAGGGCAGTCATAAAAGTCTCTCATTCACGACCCGCACCCCGCCATCCAGCCTTCATCTTCCATTGTTTAGCTGTTCATTCCATATCTCGACCCTAACCTCACACAGCGAGCACGGGGTCTTTGCTTATCATACGGGGCATTATCGGCTATGCATCTCCTGCAATGGCCCGCATACCCACCCGAAGTGGGGAAACGGGTGAAGCCCGAAGATACTCTGGGCCTGGATGGCTCCGGCCCCAGCTCGTCTGCTAGCTCTAGCTATAGTTGGGCTAGTGTTGATCCAGCTGTTGATCCTCTTGGCCTCGAAGATGGCAGTCCTGTGGGTCCTGTTGAACCATGTTGCTGTTGTTGCAATGCGTGATTTCGAACAAGCCCATAGTATTGGTACATGAGCGCCGATATATTAGATTTATCTGGTCCGTTTGGAGTCTTTCCGTTCTCACTACTGCTAAGATTCTTGAAAACTCCCGTCTGAAGCTTTTGGACCAAATTAGCATCTTTTCATGGAGCCGCGAACGACGCAATGAATCCTCCAGGTTGTTTATTGAGTAACGTAGGCTTCCCGAGAAGATGGGTCGGTACTCGCTCACAATAGTCAATGTGTGTAAGATGCAAATTTAGCAATGCTCCATTTGGCAGTGCTTTCGTGGAAGCCTGAGAGAAAGTAAAGTCCTTGCTGAGAGAGGATATAAAGGCGCCGTAAACTCCCCCAGTTTTAGTCTCCAGATCAGTGGCAAAACTTGAGTATGGTGAGACTGCCCTAGACATGCCGATGTAGCAGGTGTATATTTCTGCTGGTCATCCATTTAGTGCTCCGTTGCACGCTCCCAGACGTCAGCCTCCTCAAAGAAAAGGACTTTCGCATCCCAATCCGCTATAACAGCCAATAGTTGCTTGATTGTCAGGCAGAAAGATCGCACAGAATAGAGTGTAGATCCCGGCGGAAAAGAACGCTCAGAGGTTGGGAGTTGAGAGTCTTTTATCTATTTTGTCACCGCCGAGTAACATGGAGTGACGGGTGGTTTGGGTAGCCATGTGCACACCCACGGGTGACCAACGACGCGTTATGAACATATCACGCAATTGAAGCGGTGTAGTGATTCTGTCGATTGGAAAATCAAAATCAGAAAAGAAGAACTCATGTGAAGATTGATCTACGAAGAAAAGAGACTATATATACACGTGGGTCACAGGCACCCCTGATCTAACCCTAATACGGTAGTGATCGGCACCAGGTAACAGACAATGACTGAATGTCCAGTTAGCTGTTACAAGCAAAGCTAGCTAATCTCTGGTATATCAAACTTGTCACGCACAGAAACTAGGTGAGAATATCAGAGTTGAGCGTTTTATGAACGATGACCTGTGTGCCACTGATGAATAGAGCATGACATTGTGCGAGAACTCACCCGTTCACACCCTTGAAGAAGCGACGAATATGAAGTGTTGACCACGCCATTGGACGACGACAATTACTCGCCAAGTTGCGGTGGTTGGGATGGCCCCTCGTTTGCTCTAGGAGACAGGTCTTGGTGTAGGGCCAACTAATCCAGTTCCGATGATCGGCAGGATTTTTCGAGGAGATTTTTTCCGATTACTGGCGTCGTAGTCAAACCCCTACTTTGATTAGAATTATTGTGGTTAGAATTGATTAAAGTAAAGAGAACTGCGAGACTAGCTTGAAGAAAAGAGGAATATTAGAATAGGCAAACCCGACCTGCTTTTCGGAGCAAAGACTCGCAGTGTATTTTCCCACAAGAAAGAAAATCTATCTCGGCTTGTCGGCCCCCCTTTGTAACTGAATTGATGGTAAATAAAAATGATCCACCTGGGTTCGGCGAATTTCCCAAGCTTTTCGTCGGCTGAATTTCCCCAAGAGGATTATGATTGGCTCAACTATCAGATCTCTTAGTATTTCTCATGATTAGTAGAGTATGTACTGATTAATTTGAAAGCATTCCTTTCAACGGGCACCATGGCCTAATGGTAAGGCGTAAGTTCATTCTCGATCTTTCCGGTATGAATTCTAGTTAATCACGTAATCGCGCGTAGGCTACTTTCCGGCTTGGAATATGGTAGAGACTGAGGGTTCGAGTCCCTCTGGTGTCGAGTTTTTGTTGCGGCTTCATGATATGGTTGAAGATTTTTTTTGCTGAAAATTCGACCATTTTGGATTCCGAAACTGTGGCCTTATCGATAACCAACTCCCTAAGAGCTTGGGTACTTCTTAAAGTCTAATTATCTCCAAAATACTATGATGTGAAAGCTCTTTATTTTCTCTATCGCTTCCACGTTATGGCGATATCGTAGCTTTATTATACGATATAGGTAGTCGGTTAGTTTTAGTCTGTCTTAAATCCACAAAGATACGTTTTAAAATCTAACTCGCGTTTTATCCTTGCAACGTCAAATCGAGTCCTTAGGTTATCGATAAGGATACCAATTAGATTAGCTAAATTCGGCGCCGTACAAAGCTGGTGATATTCATAATGGGCACTACTAGCCGGACACCCCCTAATTACTGCGCGCACACCCCCCAATTACTGCTCGCACACCCCCCCGAAACAGGCTTAGATCCTTCCACTTCAAGTTAAAATATCACGTGTGTTTGACTTGTTTACACCTAAATCGCGAAAACAACACGCGCCCATACCTGAATCAGCACCTCGCATTTGCCTTACCTTCTTACCCAAGAGCCTGCAATTACAGAGCGTCGCGGTCGCCCGGCTGGCTCTACGGCTTGCTCTACGGGTCGCGTTGGTAGCTCTACTTAGCGGGGGCTCTCGGCGTTCGAGCGGAATACTGGCTGCGCTTCCCGCGGGTGGAGCGCGGTCGCGGGCGCGGGCGCGCTGGTAGAGACAATCTACAGACGTTAAATAGAGGCAGCAGTACCCAATCTACTGTAGTACTACTTGTAATACTATCTACATACTCCTAAGTTAATTAATTGGATTGCGCGGTGGCTTGTGAGGCAGTATGCAAACTAATTTGGCTGCTGCTGGTCTACGAGCTGCCTCCGCGGGCGCGCCTGCGCCCGCGCCCACGGCCACGGCGTTAGTTTTTAGGCGGAATTTTAACACCGCATAGCCCTGCCCTTTTGCAAACTCATTAATATTATTAAGGGCAAAGTTTGCGTAATCGTACAGCTTCAACGGAGGTGGGTTAAGAGCTATAGTAGATGTAGGGAAAAGTATGCAAATGTGAGGTGTTGATTAGGTACGGGCGCACGACAGTTGCGCGCTGATGCAGATACATACAAGTTAAATACACGTGATGTTCTAACCTGAAGAGGAAGGATCTAAGCCTATTTTAGGGGGGTGTGCGCGCAGTAATTAGGGGGTGTCCGGTTAGTAGTGCCCTTCATAATATACTATCCGCTGATTCGGGCGCAGTGTTATCGATAAGGCTCGGCCAATAGGAGGCTCTTGTTTGAGTGTCCATGATGAGAACTACACACGGTGTTCCTGCACGGCCCTAAAACTGGCCTAAGCGTTGCACCTCAGCGGGTTAAGGGATATCAAATTGACATATAAGATTAATTTTTGGAGTTAAGTCGCTCAATATAAGGCCTCTAGCAGTCGTCCCCCGCAGAACGGTTTTTTATATCTAGGTGTAATTGATAACTAAATTCTATATAGATATACGCGTTGTTTTGAAAACGGTATTCCTGCACGGACCACTTGCTTTAAGGACAAGGGATAATAATATATCTCGCTCCTTAGTATTCTTAATCAGGGGTTAAATAGAGATATAGTTACTTAAAGAATCTATTATATCAATAAAATATATAATAACTCTTATAGTTAGGATGTGGCTCGTAAAAAAGAATGAAAATCGGGTTTTAAAACATTTAGTTTGCACCAAAACAACGCCCATAAGCTCTAGACGCTTCGTAGAAGATTTTGGGGGGTATAGGGAGCCGTTGCACGTGCTTCCCCTGGCCCGTAACTAAGTTCTACTACGGAGCGTCTAATTTATCTACCTAAGCAACATGCGGATCACGCGATGAGTAGGTATTTATTCACTTGATGCTGTCTTTTGTACGGCCGGCCTGTTTTCAAGTTCCCTGAGCTACCTCTAGGTTCCTCAAAGTTTCGAATCCGATTTTCACTCGCACATGACACCAATTTCCACAATGTCTCTGCCTAGGCTTCTTAATCCAGCTCTAAACGCACGGTATGCTCTGCAGACATGCCCTACAAAGATATATATCCGATTGACTGGATTTTAAGGCATGTAATTGTGCCCAACCATATGATCCCTCGGCCGAAGATTCCTCGCCGAGTCCTTCACAAGGTTCGTAAGAGGGAAGTAGGGTGGTTCTGGGCTGTTTATGCTGACTTCGGGGAAGGCGTGGAAGGAATCAAGATGGGTTAGAAGTCAAGAAAGTTTGGTTCGGCCATTTTCTTCAGTAGCTCAGACAGAGGAGCTTTCAAGTGAGTTCAGAGACATTCGGTTGGCAGGTTAAAACCCGAATATATCTATCGCAGAGCCCTTGGTAAACAATAAACCCGCATCCATATTGGTCATCCTAGGCCTGACTATTGGTAAAGCATGTGATGCGGTTTCCCCCGAACCTCCCTGTACTCAATCGTCCGCTTGTGCGTGGGAACTCGGTCACAGCGTATTCGGACAACGCGAATAAGTTTGTGAGCATGTAAGTGTTGCCTTCTATTTTGAGTTTGGTGTTTTCACTAACTTCGAGCAATTGTGGTAGCCCGAAAATATGGTTAAGGTATGGAAGACCCTCTAATATCTGGTACCACATGTTCATTCAAGAAGGGATAATTGCCAGTGCAGCAGTTGTGTCCACGAAGTTACCAAACAGCGTCTCCTTGACACATTTCAGGTGCTTTCAACTTCTTCTTGTATTTTCAAGCAGCTGATGGGACTTTCAAGATTCCAAAAGACATATCCATCAAGTTATGCGTAGAAGAGGATTATGGCATTCGAGTCTCTTGTGAGTGGCGTTCGGTCTTTGCTCTTTTACGATTTGACACGCATAGGGAGTGACGGCCATGAAAGCTATTATACAAACGAATTCCTGGCTAAGAGCGCCTTAAAGAATAGATTTGTGATACGACAAGGTCTTGCCAAGTAATATCAGACTGATATTTCAATCGATGATTCTTCTGACAAACTGAAAGAACCTCGCTATGGTCCAACTCCATTGAGCACAATCCTCCAATCGTAGAGTATAATGCTGTAATCAAATTAGATGAAGGCTTAAAAGAGTGTTTATGCAATATTGTACGCTCCTATTCAATGTTAAGAATTATTCCCTAAACTAACAATAACTCAGCGCGAATTTGGGTTCTGCTACGTTGACGGAACACCGCCAGTCCCCGAAGATACTGAAAAGCTCCTGGAGAGAATTGCATTCATTCGTAACACCCATTATGGTATGTTCAGCCAGCGGCTCGTGAAATTCTAGATTAATCTAGTGTTAGGTGGATTCTACGATTTCACAGCGGACCTTGCTTCTAAGGACACAGCCTACACTTCGATAGCACTAGATGCTCACACGGATAATACATATTTCTCTGATCCCGCCGGCTTACAAGCTTTCCACCTTCTCTCACATACGGAAGGTGAAGGAGGTGCTTCACTTCTAGTTGATGGCTTTAAAGCAGCTCAGGACTTGGCAAACCAAGATCCGGAAGCCTACAACTTGCTTAGCACTGTTAACGTGCATGCGCATGCGAGCGGCAACGATGGCATCAGCATTCAGCCATATAGGGCCTTCCCCGTGCTGCTCCATGATCCGCACATTCACCACCTAGTCCAAGTGCGATGGAATTCCTCAGACCGAGCTGCGATCGACATGCCCCTTGAGGAAATCCAAAAGTGGTACGATGCAGCAGAGTGAGTACCATTTTTTGACAACCTAACTACTGCAAATCGACCCAATCGACTTATGAAAATTCATGCAGCAAATGGTCAAAGCTTCTACGATCTTCCGAAAATGAGTATTGGTGTCAACTGACTCCCGGAAGAGTCTTGGGTAAGTAACCTAGGCGCTTTCAAGAGTTAAGAATTCACCCAAGACAGTCTTCGATAACTGGCGAATCCTCCACGGAAGATCTGCATTTACCGGCAAGAGAAGAATCTGTGGTGGCTACAGTAAGTAGTTTTTTCTCTTTGTGAGAACCAAAATGCTGATGGCGGCTAGTCAATCGGGATGATTACATATCAAGGTTCAAGATGTTGAATTGGGGTCAGGAGGTGTTGAAGTCTCTTGCAGTAGCATGAGAGAATTTATACTGCTAAAAGATAAATGCAAGGGGGGAAATTCCCCGTGCCTCTTATGCTTGCTTCCAAGGTGGTCCTCTGCATTCTACTTTGAAGCACGGAGCAAGGCAATTTTCGGATTGCTCTTCACCATCGAATTCGTAAGTGCATGCACTGTAAATATTCATATATTATATCCAGAAAAGAAGTAGTAGAGAGAGTTACTTATCATTGTAAGCTGTTGTAAAAAATTATGTTTGTCAGAGTGGCCAGTGAAATGTGAACACCGAGATCGCGCCAAGGCTGATGTCTCGCTAATCCTGGAGCTTCACCTTCGTAAGCCATAGCTGCCTCAACCAGTCCATTTATCAACACCCACTTCCTGCGTCATCTTCAATTGCCATAAACTATACTCAACCAAGATCCTCTTCCAGGCTTTCAACCCACATAGACCACCTCATATTATCTTGACTCACCTGCCGAAGCAACCGCCACCGCCATGTCGACACTGGAAGACCTCGATGACCTTGAGCGCGAGGAGAAGGAGGACAAGAAGGACGAGAAGAAGGACGAGGGGGGAAAGGATAGGAAGAAGGCCGATGGGGATGCGGAGATGCAAGATGCAGCCGAGGAGGAGAAGGAGGATGTTTTGGACGAAGAGATTCTCAACTCAAGTACACGAGATATCATAGCGCGGAGGCGGCTTCTGGAAAATGACACCCGGATCATGAAGAGCGAGTTCCAGCGATTATCACACGAAAAGGCAACAATGCATGAGAAGATTAAGGAAAATCTAGACAAGATTGAGAACAACAGGTATGTTCTTCCGTAAGGCCAGCTGGGTGCCTTTCCTATGTCTGTGGGGTTAACAGCGCAACGCGGCTGACTTCTTTCTCTATAGGCAACTGCCATATCTAGTTGGCAACGTCGTTGAGATACTAGACCTAGATGTCACCGCAGAAGCAGCTGAAGAAGGCGCAAATATCGACCTTGACGCCACTCGCGTTGGTAAATCCGCCGTCATCAAAACTTCAACACGACAAACCATATTCCTTCCTCTTATCGGCCTTGTCGACCATGAGAAGCTTATGCCTGGTGACCTGATTGGCGTGAACAAAGACTCTTACCTTGTCCTAGATACGTTACCTGCCGAATATGACAGCAGAGTGAAAGCCATGGAGGTGGACGAAAAGCCAACCGAAAAGTATACGGATGTAGGAGGCTTAGATAAACAGATTGAAGAACTTGTAGAGGCTGTAGTATGGCCGATGAAGGAGGCCGAGAGGTTCAAGAAGATTGGTATTAAGGCACCTAAAGGTACAATGCCCTCTAGAAACTTCCTCGTATCTATATATCAATTAACTCAACCTCTTAGGTGCCCTGATGTACGGCCCGCCGGGTACCGGCAAAACTCTCCTCGCTCGAGCCTGTGCCGCCCAAACCGATGCTACCTTTCTGAAACTTGCTGGTCCTCAACTCGTTCAAATGTTCATCGGTGATGGTGCAAAGCTTGTTCGAGACTGTTTCGCATTGGCGAAAGAAAAGGCCCCCTCAATTATTTTCATCGACGAACTTGACGCCGTAGGAACAAAGCGGTTTGACTCTGAGAAGTCTGGAGACAGAGAAGTGCAGCGAACCATGTTGGAACTTCTGAACCAGCTCGATGGCTTCGCCTCTGATGATCGCGTTAAAGTGCTGGCCGCTACTAATCGTGTAGATGTGCTCGATCCTGCGCTCCTCCGTTCTGGCCGTCTGGATAGGAAGATCGAATTCCCACTACCAAATGAAGAGGCCCGAGCACAAATTCTGCGCATTCATTCCCGGAAAATGACAGTAGACGAGGGTGTGAACTGGCCGGAATTGGCGCGTAGTACGGATGAGTTTGGTGGTGCACAGCTAAAGGCCGTCTGTGTTGAGGCAGGTATGATTGCGTTGAGGTCCGGACAACAGAAGATTAGTCACGAGCACTATGTGGATGCCATTGCGGAAGTCCAGGTAAGATCCCATATATATCTGATATATATCTCGAGATGCTAAATATTTTGAGCAGGCGAAAAAGAAAGACACGGTCAACTTCTACGCATAATGGCATTTACGGGGTTGCTTGGGATTTTGATAGCGCTCAAATGCCGCAAGGAACGGCGGTTGTACTCATAATCAATAGACAACAGGCATGGTTGAGAATCATAATCACTGCTATGTGACATTGAATACTTAGATTACGACCATAAGAAGCTACTAACATCGAAGCATCAGGGCTCTGATACTTTGTTGATTTACGGGCGTAACACAGTCTGAGCCAGGCCTGGTAGCTCCTTTATCGTGAATTTCATGATCCAGTTGACGTGGATGTGAAAAAAATATTGGCAAGGATAAATATACAGGGCTTCTTACTTACAGGTCATTTTAATAGGTTGACGTACGGGCTTCTTATTTCCATCTAATATGTAATATTCAGAAGGAAATCGGTGGTTTAGGACTGTTTGGTCCATTTTTCATAGCCGGAACTCTCTTATGTCTACATGTAGATGTCTGGAAGGCTGGGACGAGTGTAATATTTTGCGCTGGAAAACGGGATACTCACAGTAGACAGTGTTTTCCGCCAGTGCTTCCGTACTCTCTCTACACTTACCGGCATTCCTTATTCGATTCTTTCCGAACGTCATCCGTGGCAAATACATCATCCGGCGGAGACACTCAGAAAAGTTCCAGAATGGGCGTTTCTGCAGGTCGTGCTAGGGGCCAAGGGTTTGGTGTTAGTAATTTCTGCCGCGAAGTGGCCGCACCTTATCTACGAACCTATTTTGCAGGGCGTCTTTGTATTTGGGAAGCAACGCGCCTTCCTCTAACACGAGCCCGGAAAGCGGCCTTAATTGGGTGGAAAGACGCAACCGAACCATGCCACCTGACGACCAAACCCGTTTCGCCAACCTCAACACCACCACGGGGAAGTATGATATGATTTTATAGGTTCGCGAAAGCTCCTCTCCCCCACAATTAAAGAAGCTTTTTTTTTAGACCTTTCGGATCTTCTGCCCTGCATAGCCGCTGATAGCGGTTCTCTGGGCGACTAATGTTCTAGCCCGCCACCTTTGCACTCCAACCTCGCGCGCGAACAAGGCCGTCACAACATCCTTTCTTAATTTGGTCAGCATGTGCTTGATTTGATAGGCTACCGCCTCCCACGTTTCCTTCATTAAGTTTTAGAGAAAATGTTGGCAGCAACGGTATCATGTGGACGAATATCGTCCTCAACCCGACATCGGATTTCCTTTCCGGCATGATATATCTTACCAAGGGAACCAGAATGATTTTACCATCCGTTTGCGCTTCCTTCCAGCGTCCTCAACCTGAACTCGGTCGTATATTTCCACCATGATACGCCTATCAGCGGTCATACCGCGTGACCCCCACAACTTGATTAGCCTGGCGTTTTTCTTTCTCGGCATATTTATTACTACTATTTTTGTTATAGCTTTTAGATCTCGGAAAAGCCCGTCTGAGGCCACGTACACCATCCATGCCTATTTGAAGTTCTTTTATGCCTGCTTTGTTAAGCCGCACACAGGCGACGGCACTGGCAGTCAACAAGATGCACTTGTCCGATTCCCGGCTTCTATCTCGAGGCACTTATCCTAACAATTTTATAGGAAAGCTTTTATAGAGCTCAGGCAGATGTCTATGATGCCACCCGCGCGAAGCTCTTGCATGGACGTAATGATATGCTGGGCCTCGTCGCAGCGCAACTCAAATATCGGACTCAGGCTGGATTGATCCCAAAAAAGCCTGTCTGGGTTGATGTGAGCATCGAAACCCCCCGCGTGATAGAAGGCGTGATTTAACTGACCTCGTCAGGTCGGAGGCGGGACCGGACACAAGTGAGATCTAGTTAATTTATATCCACTGCATTCTAACGGGTTTATTACTACAGCATCGAACAGATGTCCGCATTTCTCTCAGTACCTGAGTTTTTCCGAGCAGTTTGTAGGTTTCATGCTACACTTTAAATCGTTCGACACCCTTCTTATCAGAATGCAGATGTTGTGGATCTCTCGCCAAGTCTCTGCGAGATGGCCCGTAAGAGATTTGAACGCCTTGGCTGGACCAATGTAAATGTCATTTGTCAGGATGCACGTGCATTTCGACTTCATGAACATGAACAGGAAGCATGTCAAAGGAAAAAGATAACTCTTAAAGATCAGACTGTTCATGACCTGGATGAGAATGCAGATGTCGGTGGTGCTGAGCTTGTGACCATAAGCTATGCATTATCAATGATCCCGGAATTTTATCCTGTCATTGACTCACTATCCTCACTACTATCGCCAAATGGAGTCATCGGTGTCTGTGATTTCTATGTACAGAGCAAAGTCGACTACCAAAGCCGAAACTATATCGGAGGAGTTGTCGATAGGCATTGCGTTTGGATCTCGAGAGTATTTTGGAGGACGTGGTTTGAGATTGACCGCGTAAATTTGGAAGCTGCTAGAAGGGTATTTCCAGCTCCCATAAACGAAATGATCTTGAGGTCATCTGTTAATCGACATAGGACTATTTGGAGTATCGTTTTGGTACTGTTCTTAGTATCAACGCTCGCAACCTCTTTTTCGGTGTGAAACTTCCATACTATGTCTGGATTGGGTGCTCAAAGGACAGTGGTGCTTCTACCACCAAGCTTGCCGAAATCGACGCAGCAGCGACTGAATCTCCATATCTATCGGCTCTTGACCTTCAAACAGGCCCAACAGCTGGGGATGTTGTTGAGATTCGTTCGAAGGCTTACGAATCCGCTATTGTTAACCTTCAGTCAAGCCTCCCATTACCAGCAACTTGGTAGGTGTTCAAGGCAATCTGACGTGCTATACGCAATTTAATGCTGACCAAAACTCAGGTATCAAAACCATCACTGGAGGATTCACCATGACGAAACACTCCAAAAGCATATACGTTTTAATAATAAATATATCTATGCATTTACCTGGGAAGATAGCCGTGTAGATGCTCGACTTTTGAGAGTACAGCCTGACGACGTCATTTTGGCTATCACGAGCGCTGGGGATAATATCCTATCATTTGCGTTAGAGAAGCCTAGACGTATCCATGCAGTTGATCTTAAGTAAGTGAAGAAGTGACCCGGCATGACTTCTTCGTTCATGCGCTGACTTTTGCAGCCCTTCTCAAAACCACCTTCTTGAACTGAAAGTTGCTGCATTTACTGCGTTAGGCTACTCTGACGTGTGGAAACTCTTCGGTGAGGGCAAGCATGAGGCATTCCGCGAGGTTTTGATTCAAAAGCTGAGCCCACATATGTCGAGTCTTGCCTTCCAGTTCTGGCTCCAAAATGGGACTAAGACATTTACAAAACAAGGCCTCTACTACTCTGGAGGCTCGGGCCACGCTCTACAGCTAGTCGGTTGGTTATTTAAGTTGCTTGGTCTTCAAGATGAAGTTAAGAGACTTTGCTTTGCTCAAACGCTCAATGAACAACGGGAGATTTGGAAAAGAAGTATTCGCAAAGTTCTCCATAGCCGGATATTAACCTGGACTGTAATTGGAAATGAGAAGTGGCTATGGAAAGCACTTGGAGTACCACCAGCTCAACGGAATATTATCGAGCAGGACTATCTCAAGCAAGACGACGCTCCTGGGATGAACCCCATTCGCTCTGGCCATGCAATCTACGAATACGTTTTGAACACATTTGAACCTGTAAGCTTGCTGCAATCCTCATGTTCCGAAAACTGCGTTTTGACATTAGTCAGGTGGTCAACACCACACTTATGAGTGAGGATAACCATTACTATTTTCTCACACTCCAAGGAAAGTATTCAAGAAAGAGCCATCCAGAGTATCTCACACCGAAGGCGCATATCAAGCTCTCAAAGCCAGACGCCTTTGATGGGCTGCGGATCCACACGGATGAGATTAACGAAGTTATTGCTCGTATGAGACCAGGAACACTAACCATTGTTGTGGTGATGGACTCCATGGATTGGTTTCCCCCCACCGGGTCGCACGCTGTACGCCAGATTAAGGCTTTGAATAGAGCTTTGAAACTTAAAGGCCGAGTTCTTCTTCGGTCTGCCGGACTGACTCCATGGTATATTAAGAAATTTGAGGAATTCGGGTTCTCCGCTAGGAGAGTGGGTGCAAGGATGCCGGGTACCTGCATTGACCGGTGAGTTTGGATACATCGACTCTTGAAGATACATCTAACTGACTGATTCCAAGTGTCAATATGTATGCTTCAACTTGGATTTGTGTAAAGGAAGTCTCAATGGAAGAGGAGGATGTAAGGCAGGGTCTGCGCAAGGCTTACGGTTCAGTGGAGCAGTTGAAGATTTGACATGCATAATTTTTCCTTTTGAATAGATGTCTTCAAGTCATGCATACCCATACCTATACCCATTTCGGTCATACCATCATAGCATCCGAGGCTTTCAATGGGGGTTGTTAGGTCTCTTGTCGGTTGTAACTAGACCGCATCATTTAGGCACTTAAAATATTGATTGTACAATCCATTTGCTTTATTTACACCATGAAACCATTTGAAGACTAAATATTCCGGCAACGAAGTCATTTATCAACCCTGCCATGGCAGAAATTTAATTTTTTCGCTCAGCCTCCAATTCCCGCTCCGCCTGCTGATAATATTTCGCCGTGTCCACGCCGTGCTTGGCTGAGGTCAGCATAATTTGTCTAACTATGGGTCTGGCTAACACGACTTTTGCATACCTGGTTGTGATTTACAAAGTTGAACCACGGAAGAACGTGGATGAAAGCGACTGCGTATCTTGAATTCCGCGCCGCAACACCCTGCATGTACTCGGAAAGAGTTGACTGTCCGTATAGTGGCTCGCCTTTCTTGACTTTATCGACCATCTCCCTCATATCCATATCGATCTCCCGCCTATTCTCCGTTATGCCGTAGAATCGGTCTGTACTACCATTAAACACTCATCATTTAATATCCATTAGGTAGGGAGGAAACTCACTAATTGAGCGCGAGTATACCATAAGGAAGCCTGCGGTGAGCCCTAATACACCAGATAATCGCATGATGGGCGCAAAGCCGCCGCGGCCAACGTATGATGGGGAGACTTTTTCCCAGTATAGCATCAATGCAGGGCCGGCTGCGGACACACCGGTACCAACAGCCCAATCCGAGGGCCGTGCATAACCCACAACGCGTTTGAAGTGACTGTGCATGTTAGTGGTTGTAAGCTCGTCAGGGAGTTAGGTCGGTCATACGGATCATTGTCGATGAGCTGGGTGATGTTAACTCTCTGGTGACCATTGCGGGGTGAGATAAAGCAGGAAGACTTACAGGGTATTTTGTGTTGACTTTCTTCGCCGGAATGTATGGCGCTGTCCTCTCTTCTGACGCCATTGTGGGTGGCGTTGAGGCAAGCTAAGGAGGGTGTTGCGGAGACTGGCTTGGAGGTGAGGTGAAGTCCTTCGGCATATTCCGCGCTTGTTGAAACCTCCAAGCTTCCATCACGAAAAAAGATCGAAGGCGCGTCACCAGGAATCAGGGCGCGATAACAATGAGAGGAACCCTTCTCTCACTGGAAAACCAAGTTAGTCTAGGCTCCAACGCTATCGGAACTCATTTGTGATCATGGAAGACGCCATACAAAATCGCTCCAGCAACGGCTCAATTGTTCCTGTTACAGCCCAGCGGAATGACTTCTCCACTCTGCATGCCAGGCCTACCGTCGCGGACCTTCATGGCAAGAGCCATTTTGCGCAGCTCGCGCAGAATTTTTGGTTGAACCCTTCGAAGCCAGCGAAAATAAAGCAGAATGTTATCAAGGAGGAGCTCTGGGATGCATTAGAGAAGACGGATTTCGCTTTTGGGCCTCTCCTTGTTCTGGAAAACCTGCAGCTATTAGAAAAGTGCGTTCTTTTATAGCATCGAATTGTTCTTGCTGACTGGTACAGGTACCTTTGGCCTGGATATACCGAGGAGGCCTCGAATTACCACCATCTTCTGCTTGCGCTCATGGTCAATGTGAAGCGGAGAGAGAACCTACCTACTTGGGGTATTTTTTATTCAATCTAGATGTAGTGAATACTGCTAACATCTCGGTAGATCATTTTACTACCAGACCATCGGAATTTTCGTCGTTCTTCCGTCGTATCATATCCATGATCATAGACCCCTCCCTTACAACCAAAATCCGAACACACCTTATATCCTTTGTCATCGGCGCTTTCCAGTCTTTAGATAGTGGGTTGGTGAGGAAAGAATGCGCGCCTCTCGTGGCCATTTCGATATGGCAGAACCTACACAGTGATGCGGTCAGAGAGCAGCTGTTCGAGAAGAACCCTATGCTACGGAAAGCATGGAGGGCGGCTTCAAAGCGGTTCGACATTGCAGACGACACTACTAAGGCCAGGCTGCGGTTTGAACGTTCTTGGCTATTCACACTGTTGCTGGACTTCATGGACTGCATATACAACAGTACCGGAGAACCAGCCGGAGACAACCTATATTATTGCGAGCGCTTCGTTGAATTTCTCACAGACCTCCAAGGCCAGTTACCAACAAGGAGGTATGTTAGTGCTCTATTACAGGATCTCAACCTTCTACCAGCTATCAAGCTATCGCCTATGTACACAGATGAGAACAACGGCTTATTTCGAGACCTCTTCAATCTCCTACGCCATTTCACACACTTCCCTATCGACGACCAGACGGGCAAACAAAAAACCGCAGTTGAACATCACCAAGAGCACTGCGCAGCCTTGGCGAAGTTACAACGAACTGCGATGAAGCATTTCAATTCCAAGCTCACTATTTTGGCTCTTTCGAACTATGGCTCTCTTAACCAGAGAAGTGACTTAGAAAGCCATTTGGAAGCATTGACTGTTTCTGAACTTATTCAGCTTTGTACTCTGTTAGGTTTCCGAACCGAATACCCAAAGTCATCTTTCCTAGTCCAAGACCGGACCTTTTTTATTGAGATTCTGATCTCTGTGTATGAGAGGAGGACAACCTTTCAGGACTCCGTGCGGGAAATGCCTGTTCTTCCAACAGAGCGCATCCTCTACGAATCTACATTCCTAAGGAACGAATCGTATAATGGATCTCGGCCTTTAGCCATACCGAAACTCAACCTTCAATATTTGACAATGGGTGATTTCCTCTGGAGGTCATTTATCCTATATCGGTGTGAATCCTTCTACGAGATCAGGAAGGATATGGAGGACGTAATTAAACGCCTTCAGCCCAGGGTGGTTGGGACAAGCACTCGCTTCAATGGTTTTTCGAGAATGGCATTGCCAATATCGAAAGCGGCCATTATCGATGTGGCACCAGCGAGGGTTGGCGAGGAACACCCTGCTTATGTCCGCGCTGAAGTTATTTTGGACGTAAGTCGTTTGAATTACAGTGTTCGTAGGGAATGGGAATCTCTACGTCCGGATGATGTCGTATTTCTTCTTGCGGTCCAACCGGTCGAGGAAGGCATGACTATGAGAAATGGATCCCAGCCTCAGAATCCTGGAGAGGAATTGGGGTTGAGACGATTACGAACCGCGGAAGTCGTCCAAGTCCAGGACGAGAACGGGCGCCCACTACGCGAGCAGCACAATCAGGCTGACGGCCAATCATATCGACCGCGGCAGAGAAGAATTCTCTTGAAATTAGATGCTGCTACCTATAAGGAGGACACCGATCGAGTATCGAAAGGTAAACCAGACATCTACGAGAGCATCAATGTTCTTGTTCGTAGGCGTGGGCGAGAGAACAACTTCAAACCAATCCTCGAGTCCATCAGACGTCTCGCGTTGTCTGATATTCCAGCACCATCGTGGTTCCAAGAGGTATTCCTAGGTTATGGAGACCCGGCTTCAGCAAATTACAAACGACTGCCCAACCGCCTGCAATCGATAGACTTCCGTGATACTTTCTTAGATTGGCAACACCTTATTGAAAGCTGGCCTGGAAAGTCCATCGAGCCACACGAGGACATGCAGTCAAGTTTTGGCCCTCCGTACGTCCTAGATTTTCCAGCGGCAGATCTAGACTCGATTCCTGTACGACCAGCTAAGAAACGCCGACGTGATCAGGTCGAGATCTCACAGCCGGTGCATGAGTCACTCCATGTCTCAACATACAAGCCGCCTAACACAGGCCCCTACCCAGCAGACGCACCAAAGTTGAATACTGTACGATTCACCCCTGCGCAAATCGAGGCTATAGCTTCAGGCACCCAGCCTGGATTAACGGTAGTAGTCGGCCCGCCAGGAACCGGGAAAACGGACGTAGCGACCCAGATTATAAATAATATATATCACAACTTCCCTGCTCAGCGGACATTATTGGTAGCACACAGTAATCAAGCACTCAATCAACTTTTCCAGAAGATTGTGGCGCTCGATATTGACGAACGCCACCTCCTGCGCCTTGGCCGTGGCGAAGAGGAACTCGAAACAGAGGCAAGTTACAGCAAGCATGGTCGTGTGGAATCATTCCTGGAGAATGGTGCGCGGTATTTGGCTGAGGTTGATCGACTCGCACAAAACTTTGGTGCTCCTGGGGCACATGGTAGCTCGTGCGAGACAGCAGATTATTTCAACTCTGTCTATATGAAGCCGGCTTGGACAAAGTACTGGGACAAAGTACAGTCCGATGAATTTACTACTGAGCAAATAATAACTGAGTTTCCCCTCCAGTATTATTTCTCAAATGCTCCTCAGCCATTGTTTCCGCCAGATGCGTCCCGAGAAGAAATCGTGGACGTTGTTGCTGGTTGCTACCGCCATGTTCAGAAGATTTTTTCTGAGCTCGAGGACATCCGTCCTTTTGAGATACTTCGGAATTCCAGGGACAAAGCTAACTACCTACTCATTAAAGAGGCACGGATTATCGCCATGACGTCTACGCATGCTGCGATGCGAAGGCAAGAAATCGCAAGCCTTGGCTTCCACTATGACAACGTCATCATGGAAGAAGCTGCACAGATCACTGAAATCGAGAATTTTATTCCACTCGCCCTACAAAATCCGAAGGATGGAGAACTGCCTCTGCGACGAATCGTTCTATGCGGTGATCATTTGCAGAACTCACCTATCATCCAGAACCTTGCCTTTCGACAGTATGCAAATCTCGAACAAAGTTTGTTCCTTCGTCTTGTGCGATTGGGCGTGCCCACCATTATGCTAGACCAACAAGGTCGCGCAAGGCCAAGCATTGCAGAATTATACAAGTGGAGGTATCCACGACTTGGTAACCTCCCGATAGTCGAAACCTCTCCGGAGTTCCAGCGAGCAAATCCTGGATTCCGCTACGATTACCAGTTTATCAACGTACCTGACTACAAAGGGAATGGAGAGATGGAGCCAACTCCTCACTTCATTCAGAACCTGGGCGAGGCTGAGTACGCCGTTGCTATATTCATGTATATGCGGCTACTTGGGTACCCAGCGTCCAAGATCTCCATCTTGACAACTTATGCGGGACAGAGGGCGTTGATCAAGGATGTTCTGGGCCATCGATGCGCGAAGAACAGGCTTTTTGGCTTACCGAAGATTGTCACAACGGTGGATAAATACCAAGGAGAGCAGAATGACTGTAAGTACTTTACGCCAGGAACTGTGCGCGGCATGAGAGTCATCGCTAAAACATTTGATATAGACGTCATTCTTTCCCTAACCCGTACCACCAGAGTTGGCTATCTCCGCGACATACGCCGCCTCACTGTGGCCCTCTCTCGAGCCAGGCTAGGCTTGTACATCCTCGGGCGCCGCGTCGTCTTTGAAGCCTGCTTCGAGCTGAAGGAAGCCTTCGATCGCTTACTTCGCAGACCTGACAAACTTGCCTTAGCCACCGGGGAAATGTATCCGACCGCTAGGCTACTAGACAATGAGACCCCGTTGACGGAAATGGAAGGTGTGGAGCATCTTGGGCAGTATGTTTATGAAATGACTCAAGCGAAAGTGGCGGCGCTGAAGGCCAATGGTGGTGTGCTGCCACCGCTAGAGGAGGTGGCAAGGGACGTGGATATGGAGGAGGCGGATGAGGAGGGTGGTGATGAAGAAGAATTGGAGCCGGAGGAGCCGGAGGACGTGGAGTAGGGGTTGGGGTTTTCTTACATAGGATACCATGTTTTTAAATTATATACCACGAATGGTTGGTAGGTCAATGTATGACTAGACTCACTTGCATCTAGAAAACCCGAACGCAACAAGCGCCAAAAAATTCTAGATATCTTTTTTGCTTGGAGGTGGGGACGTTAAAAGAGTATCATACAATATTCTTGAGATGAACTTAAGTCGGGATTCCGACAATACCGCTCGAATCACCCATTGACAAGCAAGCATGAATGGCGAAGTAGTCACTAACATTCAATGGTTATTGCATACCCTCCCACACCGCAATCGGCCTATATATTGAGAGCACGCCCTATAAAATAATTTGTACGCAAGTTCCTCTTAATTATAATATAATGAAGTTCCAAGCCATGTGCATCACGCTAGCTTCGTCAAGACGGCTTAGGATTCAATTCTTCAACAATATTGTTTGGATCCTTCCAAGCCAGCGCTACGTACCTATTAAATCTGTTAGGCACGAAAACGTATGATTAAATGAATGAAAGATCAATAGTTACTTCGTGTGGCTACCTCTCGCGAATACCTCGTCCTTACTGTTCAAGAATTTAATGGATGTGTAGGCTAATGTTTTGCCGACTAGAAAAAAGGGTATTAAGTTAGTGAGTGTAAATATTTGCGGGATGACCATTAGTGAGCATCTTACACTTATCACAAGTGACTTCCTATTCAATATCAGCATGATGCTCGAGGGTGAACCGGAGGGGTGGGAGGTGCTTACTGCTTTGATCAGATCACCAATCTTTCCCCCGGAGCTGAGATATGTGACTGGATAGTCAATTAGTTTTATTAAGGCATTAATTCCGTTGCGGTAATACCGTTCAGGTCAGTGGAAACTCCCGTTGAAAATAGTCCTTGGGAGGCCACGGCTAAAGAGCCTCCGAGATCGACTTTGAATTTGGTCAATGATGTCGATTAGGAGAATCATAGATGGCCGTCTAAAATACTTACCCATGCTTGCGATAGTGCCGCCATGAAGTATGTTGAGTCTATTCTGTGGGCCGTATTGATGATCAGCTTGGTGATGCAACTCTCAGGGTAAAATGAGATGGAATATCGTGCGTGTGTAAAGAGACTAAGTTTAGTAATTTCACTAGAAGACTTACCGTGTGCTCCTTTTTAATATCCAACTCAAACTTGACGTTTCCGGGGACAGCATGAGTTACTCTGAGCTGGAATAAAAATTAGTGGGCTTTGGACGAGAATTTATGATGTACCGGTTAATGGCATCCAAACAAGGCCTGAAGTTCACTCACACCATCTAATAACCTTTGGAAAATGTGCAAGTAGTCAGAGAACGCTAATATGAGAGAGATATCCTTCTTATATTGAAATTACCGTGGCTCAAGACCAGAGTTGGCACGGAAAGCTTCCCAAACCTGGTTAATTCGTTAGTTTGTATTAGAATTTATCTTCTCGCATAATTAACCGCATACTGATCGCGCAAACTTGAGCGCAGACATATCTCCGAGCCTTCCTAGTATGTTGTTTGAGGAATCGGAGTTGTGCTAAGCCTGGGCAGGAAGGCTCCGCCGTGGAGAGGAGCGGAATTTAGTGACTAAGCTCCGCGCTCAAGTAAGATGCTTCCTACTCTATTGTGACTTCGTCGACTTACAAACGCCTTGACGCGTTTCGTCTAGCATCTTTTAGGACAATGATACTCAGGTAACAGCCTCACACAACGGCCCAACATCCAAAGATGTCGGCGTCCACTTCTCAAGCTCTCGATTATCTCGAGCAGCTTCCTGGTGCAACTCACAAGAAATTGTACCAGCAGCCGTCGACTGCTCTGGCTGTCTTTCGATGCATGTTGCCTCATCTAGGTGAGTATATGCTGGAATTCCTTTTAGTGAAACTATCCATTAATATACTCTTTACTGCAGCGAAAACCATCGTAATGGCCATGCTTTACATGACTGGGCCATTTCCAGTCAGCGACTTAGACGCGTGGATAAGACCAGATGCTAAAGCGTATGCACAGCCAAAGACTCGGAGAGCATAGCTAATACTTTATCTTAGAGAGAAGGATCAAGCAATAACCGTTCTTGAATCTTTACACATTATGACTACTGTCCAAGAGTCGCCGAAAGTCTTCGCATATCGACTCTCGACAGGCTTCGCAAATTCTCTTAGGCAGGCTCTTACTGGTGGAGGAAATCACAGGTCGTTTGGAGTTCCTTGCAGCGCCCCAGATAAACATAAAGTCGATATGGCCTTCCTTGACAAGTACGCTCGTGAACAATGGGAGTCGATATTATACTACATGGTTGGATCTACGAGTGGGCTGAGGAATGGCCAGGCTTTAGGCCAAAGTGTAGGCAATGGAACAAGAAAACTTCTTGAGCTGGGAAACTTCGTGAATGTGCGACACGGGGTTACTATAACGAAGATTGGTTTTACATTTCTTCTCCAAGAAGTAAATGCTCAAGTTTGGAGTCTTCTCATTGTTTATTTGAAGCAAGCTCCTGGGGTAAGCTATACTACTTTCCCTCATTTCTATAGAAGAACAAAGCGGCTAACAGTGGCATTCAGCTCGGAATGTCTGAGGTCGATGTGCTTTCCTTCCTTTTTATGCTTGGCAGTTTAGAACTTGGACAAGACTACAGCACGACCAGCCTCACCGATACGCAACTCCAAATGCTTGAGGATCTCAACGACTTCGGCATCGTCTACCGCCGCAATAAAGAGTCGACCCGCTTCTACCCAACCCGCCTCGCCACAACCCTCACATCCGACGCCGGAGCTCTCCAAAACGCCTCCACCGACTTCGATAACGCCCTCCGCTCTTCCCGTACCGGCAAGGGCTATATCATCATCGAAACCAACTACAGGCTTTACGCTTATACTTCATCGCTCCTCCAAATCGCCGTGCTAAACCTCTTCTCCCGCCTCACCACCCGCTTCCCGAACCTCGTCTCAGGCAAACTGACCAAAGAATCTGTCCAGCGTGCCATCGCCTACGGTATTGAAGCCTCACAAATCATCGATTACCTGACAGCACACGCGCACCCGCAGATGCAGAAAAACAATCCCGTCTTGCCACCCACCGTGATGGACCAGATCCGGCTTTGGGAATATGAAGGTGAGCGCATCAGGACGACAACCGGTTACCTCATGAAAGACTTCAACACTGAGGCCGAATATAAGGATCTGCTGGACTATGCTAAGTCGCTGGGCGTGCTGACTTGGAAGAGCGATGCGAAGAGGTTGCTTTTTGTCGACAGGATCGAGCAGATCTCGCAGTATCTTACTAATAAGAAGAGGAGGCCAGATCAATGAGAGATTCGGATTTAGATATGTATTAGAGAGATGCTGAAAGCATTATCTTCGGAATTAGGGAATGGTGGCGTATGGACGGATAGACTGCGCGTGAAGCATTGCACGGCGTTTGGGTGGAGAAGGTGATGATATATCACCTAGCAGGTACGCTGTTGATTTACTTAGTCTAAATTATTTATTTTGGGAACGGCATTTGCGTCTTGCTGTCGGATCTAATTACGTCTAAACACATGAGAATCCTTGAAGCTTGGGTAGCTCAATGCTAGAAAGTGGTATAGCTTCCAAAGGAACCAAAAGCTCGTAACAATAACTTTTCTTTAATTACCCTTCAACAGTCAGACTCTTTGCATAAAGTTCTTTTCGGCTTTCAAACCTATTACTGCTCCACTTATTGTGGCTTGGCCGGTGTTAACTCATTGCGCGGCTCGGCATCGTTCTGCAACGCAAAGCTCCATTATGCATCATTTAGTCCCGAACCACAATTACCTGCCAACTTGATTCATATCATATATTCATAACTCGTGTTGCACCTCTGTCATCTTACATCCACCCGATTCTTATTTTCCTACGTGCTCGACTTCCTGTTCTTCCCAATAAGACGACCAATAAACGATATCTTTCTCCCAGTACCTCTCGAACTCGCTGAAGAAGAGTCGGTCATGTGCCGGGTCCTGAATCCTGCGATTGTTGGTTGTGCTGGTGGTGGGATTAGAGATGTCATCTTATTCGTCATCGCATATTTCATCTGGAATTCCTAATTTTCGCCACTCGCTCAGTTATGAAGGTCTTGATTATTCGGAGGAGATCCTTTGTGGAAATCACTAACTCGCAAACTATCTTTGGACTCCTTAGTCACGCAAAGCCTAGATAGCTCCTTGAACACTTCACGATCCCTGCACTCTTCAGAAGATCTGTTGCTGTAATTACTAGCCTCGTCAATCGGTCGCATTTCAACATCAAAGGTGTCGTTGCGAAAACGGTCAGAGAGTGACATAAAGCGACCACTCCAGTACCGTGAAGTCTGGCTTTGGCTGATCTGGAACATGTTAGCAACTTCAGGGGGTTCTACACCCTCATCCTCTTTGGTTTCCGATGTGAGCGCGCAGTATTGGGCGGGAATTTGCGGTACAGGCGGTACAGGCGGTATAGGATCACTCCTGGAACGCGCCTCCCGAACCAATCTTGCAGAAGCTTGCGACGGTGTATTACAGTCACTTTGGGGGCTGAACTGCGACTTTTTACGAATCGCTGTAGTGAGTTTTGTTGCGAAAACGTCTAGACCTGGTATTGCCGGAGCGCCTGGAGTTTTGGGCTGGGGCGGAGTAGGTGGATTGTGCGGACCCATGAGCTTTACTTGGGTAATCTCGTGACTAGATGACAGTTGAGGGAGTTTAGTCATGGACTTGGAGGCTGGTTTGTAGCGCTTCGCTGTGGCTGGCGTTCGTATTCTCTCGTTTGTGTTCGATTTGTTGATCTCGCTCAGTACCGGTGTCCTCCGTCCTGGTTGTTTGCCTCTAGCTTCAGAGCTAATCTCTTGATTCTCTTCCGTTTGTGCTATCGACTTGTTCACCATAGATTTACTATCTCGTCTCGTAATTCTATCCTCCAATGACGAGTATTCCTTGGCTTTCCCTACCCTTCCCATATTCTTCTTATTCGATGGCTTGGTCGGCGTGGGTGGGGTTCTTTCTTTGTAAATCGCTTTCCGTGGAATCACGAATGCTGGCCTTTGCTTGTTAACATCGCCTAGCAGATTTGGTGGGGTGTGAGATCGCTGAAATGCTTTCACAGGAGATTCACTAGCACTAGCGAACGCCTTTCCTACTGCAATGTGCTTAGCCGCTAGTTGGTCAGGATAGTGAATTGGTGTCGGGATTCGACTACGAGGCAGACTGGTAGAGGAGCAGGATTGTGCGATTGATGCAGCCCCAGAAGAAGTGCGGTTTTTAGTTGGGACCGGAATGTTGCTCATGGTCTGACTTCTCGGTAAGGCTCTCCGTGAGTTCTGCCAATCTGTTTCCTCTCTAACTGGGTCATATCTGACAGGTGAGTACTTGATTGGAGAGAGGCCTGGGTCCTCCAAAGGCTGACGACTCGCGGATAATAGTCTCTCTGCTTCGCTTACGTTCATAAGTGTAGTCATCGAGGTATTGGCAGCAGAACTCCGAGCTGGCTGCTTTCGTCTAGAAAAGGCCTTCGTCATGAAAGAATTAGGCGGTGAGATGAAGGAGGTGATAGAGCTGAACCTCCGGAGCTTGCGATTTCGGCCGTCATTGTCGATATCTAGGGGTTGGTAGGCCTCAGAAGGCCTCTCTTTGCGGCCGGGCATTTTGCCTGTTTGCTGCTGTTTTTTGGGTTGAGCTGCTTCCCACTTGGCCCGAATTTCTTCGAACTTTTGCTTGTCTAGATAGGTAAGCATGGTCCTTCGAAGATATTAAAGTGATGGTCGGAGGGCTCACTTGGTTGGTGATGTTATATGGAGTTGTTGACAATTAAGGCAAGAGTGAAGAGGGAAGGCGCAGGCCGGTCTTCGAGTGCAGAGCTAGTGAGCTAAGTGAATACATTTTTAAATTAGCTACGGTCATGCTTCACTCTCTTCAAAGACTTCACTATATACTGGCATCTTTCAGCTCGGCCGGCGTCATCGCGCAAGAGGTAGGGGGTAGAGTCAGCCTGTCAGCTAATTTTCATGATGGGGTTATGGTCACCATAGTGCTCTGAATACTGAATGAGAAAGGCATCTTGCTTGGGTATCTGATCCTGACTCCTTACGACGCCGATACCATGTATTCCCAGGCCACCATGACAAACTTAAAACCTCAAAGACCGGCAACCTACTCCGAGTCGCTATCAATGATAAACCCACCCCTCATATTCCTCGCAACAGGCCTTCGAACAGGAGTAGCATCCTCATCCTCCTCGTCTAACATAATAGCATCTTCCTTTGCCGCTGAGGCGGGTTTAGATATCTCAACTGAATCATCTCGATCACTAGCATGATTCCCATGCTGCTGCGACGAGAAAGGCGTGTCGGTAGCTTCGTCCGCATCACTGTCCAGCCCCAGCATATCCCCTATTCTGGCAGAGGAGGCTTTGCTGCTAATACTCACAGCATCATCTTCCTCTCCGCTATCATCAGCTTCTGACTCAAGCTGTGATTCATTTCTCCTCTTCCGACTTTTCTTTCGTTCTCTCGTGAACTTCCTTTTCTTTGATCCCTTATCGTTTGATATTCCCTCGGTGAGCGCCTTCAATATGCTCCTCCCAGCTGCCTCGCGTATCTCTTCCTCTTTTGCAAAGAACGCTTTGTCCCGCTCATCATCAGTCTCGTCATCTGAATCATGTACAAACATGTCGCTCTTAATCCTCCTTCTCTTCTCTAGATCTGCTTTCCGCCTCGCCTCTGCTCTTCGGTCTTTCTCTTCATCATCGAGTTCCTGTGTTCCACTCCGCCTGCGTCGCCGTCGTCGACGGTTCTTTAGCTCTTCTAGCGCATCCGATTTTCGAGTTGTAGGTCCCCCAGCAGGAAATTCGAAACCTTCTTCACCCTGAGATCCGCCTTCACCTTCTGAATCATCGTCGAAGGAGGCTCGACGTCTCCGAGCCGCGGCTTTGCTGCGGAGAAAGTCTTCGGCAGTCTTTCCATTTTCATAAATAGGCGGATCGAATTCGAATTTACGGATAAGATCAATGCTTTCTGTCAATTCAGATGCGGAGATGAAGGACGGAATGATCCAGCTGGCTTCTGGGTCATCGTCCAGGCCGAGTCTTTGGAAACCAACAAGTTGCATTAGGAGGCGCAACTTATTGTCTTTATACATAGCAATGCGGCGTTCATCGTTATCAGGTTTGACAACTATATAGGATCAGCTATCCGAGCATATGGAACTGGAATAGTAGTCTCTTACCTATCGAAGGTGCCTTCGGTTGCTCTTCGGCCTCCTGAGTGAGGTCTTCTCCTTCTGCAGATTGGGTCATAGCTTTCCTAGCCTCGTCCATATCTTCCCAGCTCTTGCGCTCATCAGCGGCAGATAATAAGACATCTTTGAGCCAGTTCAGAGCATCCGCTTTGCTCTGGTTTAAGAGCACACCCACTGCTACTCCAATCTGCTCGGTCTTTTCCATGCCTGGTTTAACTTCCAATTCAGCAGGCGCTCTGGGAGCTCGAGTAGTGACCTCTCGGTCGTATCCATGTTCGAGGTAGAACATCGTGGCGTTAATTTTGCTGAAGAGCATTTCCAGCACCAATTCTGGCCTCTCTTGAACCTTCTTAACTGCCGACCTGAAAAAATGTCGCACAAATTCTTCCCACTCTTTAAAGGCTGGCATATCTGGATCTAGTCCCTCCGGTCCTTTGATCATCTTATTGAAGAGCTGAAGGATGTCGACACGGTAGAGTATGATGCCAAGTTCCATTTTGAAGGCCACTCGATAGAAAAAGCGGTGTGCTCGCTTTAGCTGCTCAGCACTGAGGTCATGATAGAATCTGATGAATGATACGAATGTGTTAACGCAGTTCTGAGTCATGAACTTCGCGGAAAATCTTGCGAAGTCGAATTTACGCTCTGTAGTGGCGCGCTGAGCTTCTACAAGGTCCTCAGCCTCTGATGCATTTCCTTCCTCACCGTTTTCTACGCCTTCAGTTTGTACGGCGGCCTTTTGTTTCCTCCGCGCACGTCGGCGTGACCGAATTTGCAGGTCGACATTCTGCTTAGAGTAACGCTCGAGCATGCGCAAGAAAACGTGTGATAGCTCGGTACATGCGTCAAGATAGCCAAATCCTTGATCCTTGTAGCTCCGAAGGATTGTGATGATGCGGTCGTGGGTGGACTCTTCGTAGAAGATACGATTCTGAATATTTTCGGCGATTTCTTGATCATCTTCTAGGGCTGACTCGGACATCTCTTGGACTGTAAGAAGAATTTGAGTAAAGCATTTCATCCCAGCATTTAAATCCTGCCATGCTTTATCGTCCTGGCTTCTCTGCATAAATCGATTCAGAAGGATAAAAGTTTCTTGGTTCATAACGCCAGCGACGAGCCCGAAGCTTTCATCTTCAACACTGAGTGTTGTAGAACCGTTCGAATTAGCAGCTTTCTCCTTTAGTCGACGGCGGCGAGTGCATTCAGCCCTGAGGAACCAGGAGACGAGATAAAAATATTGGCGTGGGTATCGTGCTTCAACTCGTCCCTCCTCACGTTCTATAGCCTTTCGTAGATGTGTGAATAGAGGGTTAAAAGATGAGTCTAGAAACTCCTCCACAAACGCTCGGAGGTGTTTCCGTGCGGAAGACGAGATTGGTACTGCTAAATCAAATTCCTCTAGACTTCTTTCATTATCTTTTTTTGGACCTCGGTGTCGTGGTTTGTTCCATTTTTTGGTCTTATCCATCTTCTGCATACTTTTTTGTGCCTTTCCAAGAACATCCTGACCGGAAATTGTGGAAACTCTGTCATCGTCTCTTTTTACCCATATCATAGTGCCAAATCGGTTGTGCCTTGTCGGAGCATGTCGAGCATATCCCGCAAGCATGGCCTTCTCTTTCTGGATTAAACTCTTCAGCTCGTCGGTATTCGTGCTGGCTAGCTTTTGCTCCTCCATGAAGAGCTTCTCGACATCCACACCCTTTAAAAGATGAAACAATATTTCAAGGATCACGACGTCCTGCGACACGAACTCATCTCCCATGCTTGAGGCAACTGTTAAAAGAACCTGAAAGATATCTTGGCAGTGGAATGCATCAATTGTTGCTGATCGCGAAACTTCAGCTTCGTCTCCATCGACTGGGATGTTCTGAGGCTGTGAAATCATTGCAACGTTGCGGACGAAGTATAGGACGAGACGAATTATGCCTTCATCTCGCTGTGTTCTCTCCTTTCTAGGTTCCGCCATGGAAGGAAGTGCGATGCGCACCGCTGTCTGTAGGATTTTTGCTGCATCATACTGGATTATTGCTCTCTTGTAGCCAACCTGCGCCAATTGTAAGAAGGGGGCGTGTCGGTGGTGGTTTACTGTGGCTTCTAAGGCATCGATTTCGACAGGCCATGTCAAAGGTACGAGGAGCTCCACTGAGAGGTGTCAGTCACTACCTTCGGGGGAATTTGGGACTACATACAGCATGCGAGTGCAATTTTGTGCTCTAGTTTGTCCACTGTCACCTTCTCTGAGTATTTGGCAAGTATTTCCAACAGATCTCCCTTCACCAGATTGGCCTCCGCCAGACACCTGGCGACATCGAGTCGATTCAATCTTTGATCATAAAGCCGGATCCATCTTATTAAATCCTTTAAACATGCAAGTGCATCGTCTCCGAGTACATATCGCCCGTCTTCTCCGGAATTAGCTCCTCCGATCTGTAAGTCTTGTTAGCTAAGACCCAATTGTCACAGAAAAGGGCGAACTTACAGCAGTAACTAGACTGTAGATGAAGGCCCGAACCTCGGGATCAACAACGGGCTGAGCCCACTCATCAAGAGTTCCTTGTGCCATAGTTGTGATATATCGCTAAGACTGAGGTTGGATGAGCTCAAAACGCGAACTTTTAGAAAGACGCGTCAAAACGCGAGGCCAGAATGCAAACCTGCCAAGACCCCACCTTGTTCCGTGACGCAGTTGATCCGAGGTTCGGGCGCTACCTTCACCGAAGAGCTTCATATTTCCCTTCGTCACATGTAATACCAGAAGTACATTCTTCACGCCTCAAAATGTCATTTTCAGCATCTTCAAGACAGGTCCTACGCTCCGCCTCAAGAGCGCAATGCCGAAGCTTCAGTTCAACTCCCTCTGTGAGAGCTGCTGCTGAAGTTAAGAAGCTGGGCGTTATTGGGGCTGGTCAAATGGTGAGCCAGGAAATTGACCGACAAAGCTGCCCTTAATTGACTAAATTCAGGGTCTAGGCATTGCCTTAGTTGCAGCACAAAAAGCTTTAGTCCCTGTAAAATTAATAGATACCTCTCAGGCTTCAATCGATAAAGGCTTAAAGTTTGCTGGTACAGTACTCTTCCATAGCTCAATTGCATTAGTAGACTGACTCAACTTAGAGAAACTTCTTGAGAAAGATGTATCGAAGCAGCGGATTTCGAAAGAAGATGCGACAGCAGTTCGGGAACGACTGATCATGAGCACCATGCTGGACGATCTCTCAGATGTTGACTTTGTCATTGAAGCTGTTCCAGTACGATCAAGCTCTCAGAAAGTCTTACTCTTCAAGACTGATGCTTTTGTAGGAAATCCCCGACCTTAAAACGAAGATATTCTCCCAGCTCGCTCAGATCTGCCCCTCTCATGCCATCCTCGCAACTAACACCTCTTCCATCTCCATCACAAGGATCGCCGCGGCAACCACAAAAGACCCCACAGATCTCTCAGTGTCCTCTCGCGTCATAAGCACGCATTTTATGAACCCTGTCCCTGTTCAGAAAGGCGTAGAGATTATCACAGGTTTACAGACATCCCAAGACACAATCGACACCGCAATCGAGTTTTGCAAGAAGATGGGCAAAATACCCTCAAAGAGCGTGGACTCTCCTGGATTCCTAGCAAATAGAATACTAATGCCATATATTAACGAAGCTATCATCTGCTTGGAAACTAACGTAGGAACGAAAGAGGACATCGACAGCATAATGAAGAACGGGACCAACGTACCGATGGGGCCACTGCAACTTGCGGACTTCATTGGCATTGATACATGCTTGGCTATCATGAAAGTGCTATATGAGGACACTTGTGACTCAAAATACCGGCCTGCAGTGCTTCTGAAGAAGATGGTTGACGCAGGCTGGTTGGGCAAGAAAAGCGGGAAAGGTTTCTATGATTACTAGGCTACCTTCAAGAGGACGTTATCTTAAAAAGCTTTTATCACCCAGATTTCTGCTGAGTTGGTGCAGTGTAGGAGTAACAAATTTAATGAACGCCACACCACTACAAATCAAACAAGACTTCATATAAAAACTCTTCTCAATTTGAAAGACAACTCTACATTTATCACCAGCTCTTTTGCGTGTGAACTCGAGGCCATGCTACAGATGTGAAGTGGCCAAGCAGAACAGCCTTCCGCTGTGATTCAAGTTACTGTCGGTAATTTGGAAGGGAGTTGCTTTGGTTTTACGGCTGTGGAGGTTGTGAGACTTTTGTCATATATATAAAGAAATTTGAAATTTCTGAGATGGCTAGCCTTAGCTAAGGCCAATTTGAGATGACTTTAGGGGACAGTTCGCTTTAGGGACTGTTCAGTTGCAAGTTTTGACTCCAGATCGGCCTGATTCTAACTCTTAAACCCCTCAGAATCGGAACTTAGCCACAAAAATTTTAATATTTCTTTCACCGCCAAAAACACTAAGTACCTAAGTCGGAATGGAGCTCATGGCGTCATTTTAATATGGAGCTTGAGGCTCCACATTTAGACTCTATTTTTAATCTGAAGCCTCCATATTACGGCCGTGCCACAGACGCGTGCCAAACTAGGAAGGAACGCGTTCATTCTGCCGGACTTCGGATTCAATCTGACGCTTTTGCAACCGAACGAGCCCTTATATATCCCCTGTTTACAGAAGCGTCCGGGTGTGTTACCGACTTTATTGAGCGCATTCAGTCTAGGAGATGCTTTTGATGTCATGACAGCATTAAGGATTATTCCATGCCAAAACGATGGGACACCTGGAAGAAATATATGTGGGAGAAAAATATTCTCCCTAGCGTGGGAATTCAGGTGATGTGCCGCTTGGCCGGATCAGATAAGGTGGATTAAGACCCGGGAATTCATTTCATTAAAAAGGAAACTAAAACGCGTTCTCTCCGGACGATTTATATTTGCTATCTGGATATGGCATCAGTATGTGATTTAAAAAGTAGTACCCTATTTCTCGAATTGGCAATTACACACAATACCTGGCTAGCTGGCTAACCGATATTGTGTGCAAATGTTACTTAAACGTCACGAAAGTAGTATCTAGATTCAGAGATTTCGTTTCAATGGGACGCATCCGACAATGTACATACTACCTAGATGACTGTTCTCAAACCTCCAAACACAAAGAAGCATGCTCCAGCTTCTGTTTCTGCTTCCACCGCCAAGCGGGGAGTGAGTGACAGGTGAAGGAAAGAAGTTGAAAGGTGGCAAAGGAAGAATGAGATAGGTGATGGAGAGGAAGACTGATGAAATCAGAGCTCCTATCAAGACAAAAATAAAACCAATAACGCCCTGCCTAACTCCCAACAGTCTTTATGCGTGCCCAGAATAGATGGTAAGAGAAGATATGAAGAAAGAGGGTAAGGGAAAGACAAGTGCTGTGGAGAGGGAGTGAGAGAAGGCTCAAGTTTGAGTGGAAAGAAGAGAAAGCTTTCCCCTCTGAAAAATACCCTAGTGAAAGTAAACACAAATAATCCCACACCCACGCAGCACCAAACCCCAGAGCGCCAAAATGTTTTAGCGCCAATATGCCATCAAAAACCCCGCTCCAACGCCCCCCCCTCATCTCACCACCACCACTACTGCGTAGTCTGCTGGCCAAAACTATCTAAAACACTAACATCACCGTAATGCTTTGCATCATACGGGTTCGACGCATTGGTCGAGACGATCTGAAGAGGCGGGGCCGATTCCATCTCATCGCTGTTTGCCAACTTCGGTGGCCGCATTGTGGCAACGCTTTCATCCATGTCGTTTGGTTTCTCCGCATAGGCTGGCAGCCGCAACGAAGGTGGCGGCGCGCTGCTGGAACTTTCTCCAGAATCACCTCGACTCCTATTCTGGTTTGAGCTGGATTCTGACGAATGACGGTCTTTGTCAGTTAGATACCCGATGTGAAGAATATCATTTCCGCTGTCCTTTTGCTCCTCTTCGTTGCCAATTACCGCAGCGAGACTGCGGAAATTAAACATGGGTTCCGTGCCTGGAGTACCACCTGGAGGAGTGTCAGACCTCGAAATGCTTAGCCCTGAATTATTTGGGCTAAGTTCGAAGGAAGAAGCCGAGGCACCAAAGCCACCAGTGCTTCCTTGATGAAGGGATCCTGGTATAGATTCAGCAAACGAGGAGGCTGAGGACGATGCATTGGAGAGGTGGCGGAGCATAGAACGATGAGGCGCAGACTCAGCCAAAGGATCAAAAGGGGACGGAGTATGATTAGTACTGGGGGATTGGCTTTGGATTTGCGCACGGCTTTGTTCGAGGTGGCGCTGAGGGTCTTCCTTTGAGGACGATGCGCCTAGGGTAGAAGTTGGTTCGTTCAAGGAGTTGAAGCCGGCATATCTAGCAGATCGGTCTACGCCCTTGCCTTTACCTGCGACAGTTGAAGATGACCCGGCGGCGAGTGAGTCGGAATCGGGATCATACGTTCCACTGTGCATATATCCGCTCTTCCTTGCGGCTTTCTCCGCCTTTTTCGCCTCTTTTGCTTTTTTCTTTTCTTCTTTCTTAGCTTCCTTGGCCGCCTCCTTTTCCTCCTTTTTCTTGCGTTCTTCTTCAGCCGCAAGACTTAGGCGAATCGCCTCCATCATCATCAGATCTTCTAGATCTTCTAACCGATTTCGCCTAGAGCTATGGCGGCCAGGGAAAAGATCGCTCTGCCCTTCCGTCGGTCGGTTCCCGGATTGGCCAGCCCGTTCCGCTGCGGCAAGAAGCGCACCAACGTTTCCGAGACTCACACTGTCGCCGTGGCGTGGCGTACCATGCCCACTGCTGCCAGGGCTATCGCCACCAAACATAGTCCGCCTTCGTCGCCCCAAGGCAAACCCTCTAGTGCCTTCGGAAGCTTGCAAATTACCCATCATGTAAGCTGCGTTGTGTAGAGCTGTAGCAGCAGCAGCTCTTCGCAATGCATGCGCACGAGCATCGGACAGTTTCTTTGCCCAGTCTGGCCTCACTTTGTCGGTTGTAATGACATTTGACGAGTTAGCAGAAATTGAAGTTGTTCTCCTCCGCGAAGTAGGTGCCGGAGATCCTAATCCTTGAGATGCCAAAGAGGAAGATGAAGACATCGCAGATGTTGCGGTAGCAAGTGGATGATTTCCCTGGTTGGCGTACGATAATCCTTTCCTAAATGGTGGCGATTCATAAATCACTCCGAATTCGGGCTGAACGCAAAATGGACATGCGGCCGGCTCTGACACCAGCATATTGTCTTCTGGAGGTTCATTTGACGCGTTAGGATCGCTCGGATCATGATGTTCGGGAGGGTGCGGATCTGGTCTCTTGATCTGAACAAAGCATTCTGAACAAATTGGTTGATCGCAGCAACGGGTTTTGTTAAGGTAAGGTGGGTAGTATAGAAAGCAAATTGGACATTCGGAAGCGTTTTTGTAAAGAAAAGCTTCTATTCGTTGTCCATGAACATAAGGATCCTTGGGGAGCTGTATCTCTTGAGGCGTCATTTCGGTTTGGGAATTATTTCTAGAAGATGTAGTCAATGCAGCTAACGTCTTTGCGCGGCCCCTGAAAAATGGCGACGAGGACGGCGATGGGGAGGTAAGAGAAGGTAGAGAGAATGCCGGATGTGACGGAGAGAGATTTGTCGATTTATCGGAGTTAGACGATGGTGATCTCGAAGTTATAGGAAATGTGAGGCTATTGATATTCGAATTCGATGATCGTGGGTTCCAATCTGTACTCAGATTGTTTCCGCGTGGTGGTTCCTCTGGAAGTATTTCGTCAGCAGGAGGTATAGGGAGACCATTAACAGCGGCCACCAGTTGGTGTTCCGTCCAAGAATCAGAATGATCATTTAGGCCTTTCCAGAAAGGAGCTAACCGGCGCTCAATCTGCCCAGATATGTCAGTCAATGTTATTCAATATCCTGTATACCCAAAGTGCATACCATCAACTGCCTCACAACGACTTTGTTGAAGTCTTCAGGACCTGTGTAAGTCCCCAATGTCACCAGATACCCACCATCTACGCCCTCCTCGCGGACACTTCGTTCACGCTCTTTTTCCCTAGCAGCTCGTTCTTTCTCCAATTTCCGGGCCTCTCGCTCCGCTTTAGTTTCCCGCCTCGTCTCTACGGTTGGCACATCACGATCTAATCCGCCTCCGATGCCAAGGAATGATAAATCCGGTCTGCTGCCCCGTCCACCTCTGGAAGTATACATTGAGGTTGTCAATCTGTCTCCAGGAGGGTGTGACGGTGTCCCGGAGAGTCCGGTTGTGGTCGGGGAGCTTGCATTGCGGACGCTGCTCGGTCGCGAGTCGCCTCTTGAAGAGGATGGTCGCGATTCTTTGGTCGAACTGTTCCCCATCTTGACTTGCTAAAGGTTGGCGGAGGTTACCGAAGCAGCGGGAAGAAGTGGGAAGAGTCTATTCGGATTGTCGCGGGAAGGGGAGGTGACATAGGAATGAGCGGCCACCAAGGGAGTTGGTTGGGATGGTAATGGATGCGCCCGCCGCGGGCCGTCGTTGGGTGTGAATGAAGCGGGGGGATGAAGATAACTCGTGTCACAAGGACATGATAATGTCGAAATTCTAAGACAACTACGGCAGTGTCATCTAGGTTGGTTGTCTTATCGTAGCAGCAGTCACGGTAGGGGTGGGGGAAGACGGAAGTTGCAGTGAGACAGTGGTGGTGGTGCGCTGTCGATGTTGGTGGCAGAGGGAAACTGGATGATGTCGATGCGTTCCGGAACAGCTGAAGTGTTATAGAAGCTTGGCCGGCCTGTCGATCCCCAGCCTGCGCTAACCACCGAGAGCACCTGTAAGACCCAGAAAGGGGAGGACGACGGGCAGTATTGACGAGTGCATCCTAGGCCAAGACAAACATTGCTTGTTTTGCGCGTGTGGGAGGCCACTGGGGCACACACTGGGCACAGAAGCCACAGGAGGCGGGCGCCAGATACCCTTCAATGAGGCACATGTAAGCCTTTCTTGGCCACATCGCGGGGAAGGCACCACCTATTTTCTGAAAGCAACGCAACGCCATCACTGCCCAGGTGTTCAGGGGTTGATAACATTGCACGTATCGATCCCCGCTGTCGCAGTATCTTCTTCAGATCCAACCCAGTAGCCGCCCTGCTTAGCAAAGTGCAGGAAGCTAGCACACAGAAGAAATGTGCTTGGTGCCCTGCCTTGTGGCGCTGCGCTGTTGGTCACTACGAGCTGACGCAACAGCGCATAAAGGGTCCATCGCGCTTCCAGGCGTTCATCTGTCTTATCGCTACCCTCACTTTCCCGGGGCTGAAGGAGGGCGATATAAGGTCTCCTTGTCATATCAATCTGACAACGTACGTGCGCCACAGAGCCTTAGCTGGGTTTTACACATCCCCTATAGCACCGAGGTCACGCCGACGGAAAATGCCCAAGAAGAGGAAGTGCACAATTTCTGCGGACATTTACAACTGTATTTGTCTCAAAATTATCGTAGCATCTGCCAATTTTTAATCCGCTAGGTAGGATGTGTTTTAAAAACGAAGGTGTGCGAAGTATGCTCTTGCGAGAAGCTCTTCTACCGCTTCTATTGCAATGCATGAACTCGACGTGATATTCTTGCTTGCGCCTTCGAGGTTCAAGATCTGCCCGTCCATCCAGTAGCATGTATACAACACAATACCCGCCGTTAGCGCGCAGCTCCGCGCCGATTCCATTCCAATTGCTGCTCAGATTTACCACCACGTCGTCTTTGAGCGTGTCGCTATCTATTAGCTATTCACCGTTGTAGCTATTGCATGTATTACCGCAGCTGTTAGCGAACTCTGCACGCGAAGTAGTGAAGCCGAGCTGACGTGGCGCGGACCAGAAATCGAAGATGGAATTTCTGGATGTATTGATAATTTCACCTGTCGGCGAGGCATTCCCATCAATTGTAAGGTTGGGATGAGAGTACGGCAAGTGGAGCGTATGGTTCTATATTTTATTAGTAGAGGGATTGGCAAAAGCATAAGGTTGAAGTAGGTGTGCTGAGTTAACATAATTAGCTAGTGTTTGCAAGATGAATCAGTAATCTAGCCGTTTCAAGCGAAACATGTGCATCATGCAAACTTCAACAGCCAGCCGTTGCTCGGTTATCGAAATTTCACACTTACTATGGTATCCGGCGTACAAGGGTGTGGCTGGTGCGGGTCGGCCCCCTCCTTGCTGCTGGTGGCGAAATGTCTTCCCTGCTAATGCCTCATGCTGACATATTAAACCTAAGCAACATCTTGACCAAGTACCGTTTATGTACTTATGTTCTCCACCCTGCTGGTAAGGCTCTGCATTACCTGTCTCGAACATAGAGGTATAAGAGAGATGCCTCAGCCCTATACTTCCCCCATAGATCACTCTATAAGAACTATAGCTACCTCTCCTGCATCTGCTGGTTTAGAGATGCATAGTGCCTAAAGCACGCTATCGTGGTACTAGTGGCCACCCACATATTCCGGAAATGCAAACCCCTGTATAGCACATTACCTTAATTGACAATACAGCCAATCGTACTAGAGTCATACTTTTGTCATTCACGATCTATATTTTAATTTTGTCTCTTTCCTTATCTAAAGCAGCAAGGGTTTTGCGCAAAGTCCGATAACGTTAATGATCGTTCCTAAGCACCTTTACTAGCCTGAGAAACCTCTAAGGTACAAATTTTAGCGTCGTCGACACGGCTTTGGGCTACCAGAGCGGGAAGCAGAACACCATTAAATCTTCCTAGTCTTGCGTAGAGTTTGCCTAAGCCGTTAAGCGTGTCAAACCTAAGTCTACACTCAGCTATCTTTAGAATGAGCAAAATAAAGATCCTGGCTGTTAAGAACGGTTGTGCAACCGCAGCAGTCTAGCTACAGCCTTATTCCCACTCCGTGCCGCCCAGAATAGCGGCGTACGTCCATCGTGATCTTTTGAGTTGACATCGACTTTGCCTGTCCCAAGTAGCAGCTTGGCTATCGCCTCGTGCCCATTTTGTGCTATCCACCATAGCGGTTATCTCAGTTGACTTATCCGCTTCGCCGAGGAATTTGAGGAGGCGGCTACCCCCCTGCTCCCGCCTGAGCCACAGGAACTTGTAAGCCAATCAGACGGTCGCTCTAACTCATGGGTACTTATTAGCTAATAGAATGCCACGCTACCCTCTACTACCCCTGCCACCCCAAAAATTCCTCAGCGCAGCGTCTGAGAGATTATGGGCGCGCGTTTGGTGTAAACTGGGTCCTTTTTTTAATGTATGTTAATTTTAAA
>Ga0307507_10000288_pt1 | contig 100239 bp, 49 predicted proteins | sample 7_EM_MG_FD_207223 | JGI IMG/M metagenome (GOLD analysis project Ga0307507, IMG submission 207223) | Populus trichocarpa ectomycorrhiza microbial communities from riparian zone in the Pacific Northwest, United States - 7_EM | ecosystem: Host-associated > Plants > Roots > Unclassified | place...
TAACTCTATAGGAGTAGAGTACAGTGTGTAATACTAGCGCGTCCATAGGTTTATTACGGCAGCAGTGGTTCCCAAGGAGGTTAAAAAGTAAGGTAGTAGAGCACCACTAGTGACTCGCAGGCAACTCGCAAGCAAGCCCTAAAAGGTAGGGAAACGGATCACAGGGTTTTCTTAAATAGAGTTTTCTCCCTACATGTATATAAGGAGTAGTCCGCGTGGGCCCAATAGGGATCCGAATCGGACGTTAAGCAATAAATAATAATAATAATAATATACCACCCCCAGATAAACGGTTAGACAGAGATTATAAATTAATACTTAAACTAGAGACTCCGGCCCTTTGTTAACTACTTTTAGAATAACTAGGGCGAATTACTACCTATAATAGACTACGCCCAGGCAACCCTACCCTATAACTCTATAGGGTTTGCACCTATTTAGCTAGAAATGGGATACTTACCCTATATAAGCTTTAACTAGGAGAGACTAGAAGAACCATAAACCGTACGCGAAAAACTATCTTATAAGGAAGCACAGCAGTATACTAGACGCTTAGAAAAAGCATAGATAGTAGCCTATAAAAACTTAAAGAAGGCCTAGAAATTAATAAAATAGTAGGTAAATAAGCATAGGCGCAAGCCCAACTTTACTATAGGCGATAAGGTCTAGGTTATAATAAAAAATTAGAAGATAGAACGGCCTAGCTATAAGCTAGACTATAAAATAGCAGGACCGTATAAGATCCTTAATAAAGAAGGCAACTTATACAAGGTTAAACTTTTAGACTTAATTAAAGTCTACCCTATTTTCTTACTAGATAAGCTACGGAAAGCTATAAATAACTTACTACTTAAATAAAAGAATGAACCTCCACTACTAATTTAAGTTAATAGCGACAATAAATAGGAAGTTAATAAAATACTAGCCTGTAAACTAGTATAAGAAACGCTAAAATACTATATCTAATAGAAAGGTTACAATCTAGACCTAACCTGGTACCCTGCCTAGAACTTTATAGGTTACCCCTAAAAGCTTAAAGAGTTCTATAACTAATACCCTAATAAGCTAGGACCCCCAAAGTATCTAAATAAGTGGATGGAGTGCTAGTATAGCGAAGATAATAAGCTACCTATTAAGTATATAGATAAGAACACCCTATAGACATAATACGGACATATAAAGCCTAAGGGCAGGCTTTTTCAAAGGGGGGGGTAATGTTACGGCGCTAGTAGAAAACGGTGGATTGTGGTAGATAGTCGCAGATAGTTTCTTACTATTTTAGACAGTCGTAGTTATATAACTAGTGTAAGGGGACTTTATAGACAGGGGGCTATAAGGCACGATTATAGAATAGATTAGATTAGTAAGAGAGACAAATCCTTAAGGAGGTAAGGCCTTAGGGATCGTGGAGACTATATACTACGGGCACATGCCTTTAGTACGTGACCAGCGACTATCTAAGGGGCGTCTGGAGGTTGTCCTAAGGGCAACCCAAGGTGTCCGCAATAATATCCCTTATATTGCCCCCTCCCCTTCTTATAGTTGGCCCCTAATCGCTATTACCTTACAGTAGGGAGATTATAAGGGCTCGTCCCAGAAGGGGTTTGGAGAGATATTAAAGAGATATTGGTATACCACTGTATATTATCTATCTATCTAACCCCTGCTTTAAACTCCTAAAAACCTTAATAAGGAAAAAACATAACTAAAGAAAAAATGTAAGGATTGCTAAAAGACCTATTAGAAGCCTATTAGAAATATACTAGTAACTACCTAGGCTAACCTAAGGATTTTTATACAACTCTACTTCTAAGCCTTTATACCAGTCTATAATTAATCGCGAGTATTATAGGCAATTTAGTATTTCTAATATGGTTCCATAGAACCTTTTAGTATAGGATTTAACGTACAGAGCCTTAGCTTGCTATTGTCTTTAACTTTTAAGATATTAATCTATAATTCTTTCTCGTTGATCCTATACTATATATTTAGCGTAGCTCTATTGCCTAGTAAATAGGAGGGACACTTTATAATAGCGCCTCTAGCTATTATACAGTTGTTAAGAACATCTATAACATTATTCTTTAATACCGTAGTATTATTTAGGTATAATTTAACCTATATACGTCTGTAATTAACGTCTTAATTGCCTTCCCTGGCCGTATAATTAGTTTTTCTTATAAGGAAGTGATGGCTAAATGGCGTATATACGTGTTTCTTTTCTTCTAAATTACGCTATTATAATAGAGTTATATTGGCAAGGTTGTGGCTATTCACCAGAAAGGTATTAGAAGGTAAAGTATAGAGATATCTTGCTTACTAAGCTGCTCCTTTTCCTTAATACCTCACTTCCCATTATTAACCTTCGTCTAAATTTGGACGTATCTTTAATATATCATTAAGATTTTCTTTTTTTCCATTATCAATTTAATATGCCTCTTCATTCTCCTGCTAACTGCTCTTTTAAGCCAATTCTACAGCGTATTCTAGCCCTGCCGCTGTATATAGAACCCCAACCTCCACTAACCCATAACTAGTACTAGTCCTACCTAAATAACTTTATATACATATCCTTAAAAAACCAGAAGTCTAATAAGAAGATTCTAGATACTTGTAATAAGACCCACTATATAAGGTCCAATACCTTTAGTTCTTATAATTAATGCATGCGTATTAAGAGCGGCAGTTACATTAAGGTAAGCTTTTTCTATTCTTAATAGGTTTCTATTGCTAACTTTAGGCTTTAATATAGCCTAGGCCTAAGTGGTAACAATCCTTTAATATCCTTAACTACTATATTACCTAGGCTCTCTCTTATTCTAGCGCTAATGCTAAATATCTAGGTTAAATTTAAGACTATGCCATAGCTATCTATACCGCCTATAATTCCTAGTAAGCTAGCTAGCAACGCCTAATAAGGGAGCAAGGTTGGTATACTAAGGATAGGGTAAAGGATGGGGGTAATAAAAAGAAGGTTGCTATCTACTATAAGAAGGAGTTTGTATATACGCGTTAAGTTTTAAAAGAGCACAATATAATGCGGTATTAGGTAGGTTACCCTTCGGGTACCTAGCGGATAGGTAACTAATAGTTGCTATAGTAAGGTCTTGGTGGTTCCGGACTATATTAGCTAGCTAATATCTCTATTTATTCTAGGCTTAAGCATATCTTTATTAACTATAAGCTGACGCCTTAAGAGCTTTATTAGTATTGGTTTGGACCTAATATTAGTGTTAAGCGTTTAAGAATCTCTACTCTATCTATACCTTATTGTCCTACCCCTGTTTTTATACCTACTTATACACCTATAAAGGGATCTTATTCCTGTTAGCTATCCCTTAAAGGGCCAATAGATACTAATCCTACTCCTAAGGATAAGGTATAGTAGCTTTTAATTTAGGCATTTAGGATTTATTCTTATATATAGTAGTAATTAAGGATTTTAACTAGTGCTTAGGAAGGTCTTAGAAGGCTTTTAGAAAGGCATAAAAATACTATTCCTAATATAGACTAATAAATAGGAATGCAATTCTAGCAAAATACCCTATTAATTCTATACTATATATATAAAAAGGCTAAGAACCTATCCTGCCTTAGGCCGTAGCCCTAATTAATCCTTATGGTTTCTGGAGCCTATCCATTTTATATCTAATTTAACCTATTTCTTGCTCTTTACGTAAGTCTTCTTTATAGGCTATAATAACACTATAGTATTAGAGCGCTTTCTACGATTTATAGATTACGGACCTTAGTCCTAATATTCTTTTAAAATATCTTTATAATAATTAAGGTGATCCTCTAGTTCCTATATAGAGTCCTTAACAGGCCAGCCTGGCTATTTAACTTTATATTAAAGCTTGTTCTTAACGGACTTATAGTATAATATAGCTTTAACCTTATACTGTTCGCCTACCACTTTAGGGTGTTTAATTAGGCCTAGATAGAAGTTCTTTTCTAGCGGCGGTCTATGCCATAGCTCTAGTAGATTTATATAAAATACTAGATATATATAGGCTATAGATAGGGGTAGCTAGAGACGGTAGGCTAGCTTACTAATTTATTCCTTAACTTAGAAGGGACCTAGGTATCTTATATTAAGCTTCTTTAATAGTTAATAGGTCTTAATATTTGTTAAATATAATAAAACCTTATCGCCTACTCTGAAATGCTTATTCTAATATTTACAGTTATACTAGAGTCTCTACTGCTCTTAGGCATCTTAAAGGCTTTGCTTTATATGCTTCCATTACTTCTCCTATTCTTAGAGGCATCCTTATACTCTCTAATAGATATCCTTAAACTTCCCGGTAGGATCCTATAATTAATTATACGGCCTTAGCTAGTAATTGCTAGGTATACTATTAAATCTAAATTAGTGTATACTTATATAATACGTATTGCTTTAAATTATAAGCGTACTCTATATACGGAAGTAGTTCACACCAATTGTCTTACTGGTAGTTTAAATATATTTATAAGTAAGACTCTAATTCCTAGTTCTAGCATTCCATTTACCCATCCATTTATAAATAGAAAGCTATACTATAATAGTAGTCTATCTTTAAATAAAAGCATAGATCTAACTAGTACTGGCTTATAAAGACACTGCCCCTATTAGTAATAATAGAGTATGGCTAATCTACTTTAAGAAAGCATTTCTTCTTAATTAGGCTAGTAAGCGCTTATACGTTAATTATCTTATTAACAGGAAGGTATTTGTCGGTATACTCGCTTTATTAACGGGCACGAATATCACTGTATGATATGTATGCGGTGTTGAAGTTGGTAGTTATTTAATTGTCTAGAAGTAAGGGGTTGCTCCAAGGTCAGGTTAGCTAGCCTTGCTTTATGGTCTCATAACCACGTTACATAACTAATATTCCGACACTGGAGCAACTCTAAAAAGAAGGCTAATCTACACTCTAAAGTTAAGTTTACTTCTAGACTATTCGTAGCGTATACGCAATAGTTAGAGATCCAATTAATACGCAATAGCTTCCACGCTCCTTTTACAGGTCCGTAATTGCAAGAAGAATTATTAGGGGTAGCAGGTTAATATATTGCAAGGGTCGCCAAGGCGCTAGTAGTAAGCGAGCTAATAGCGATTTTCTATCCCGGGAATGGAAAATCCTGATTAGCTGGTTGAATTTAGGGTCCGCACTATTACAATTAGTTACCTAACGTTAAGCTAAATCTAAGTTCGTTCGTTTAACCTATCCTATAACTTATAGATCGATTTGGTTTATATTAATAAGCCATTAAAGAGCCGCGCAGGGTTTTCCCTTTATTATGGCGTTAGTAGGGTTGGCCTCTCCGTTAATCTATTTTACCTCCGTAATCTGTCTCCGTTCGTAGGCTTGCCAGAGGCACATTATGTCAATCATCAGGCGCTTTTCTTGGGTAGTTCCAAGTCGTACTAGACAGTTATATAAGGACTTAAAATTAGTGCAAAGCACAAGTAGGAGGTTAATTTGTAGGATCTTATCTACTGTAGATTTAATCGCAACGCCGATGTTAAAGCCGTGGGCCGTACTATAGAGTTTAAAAGCTAGTACGCTCTAAGTAACTCTTTTACACTTAACTAAGCTCCAATGGATGATGTTGGCCTTCTTTATAGCATTAGCTAGTATGATAACATAGCCGATCTGTGAAGAGAGGTCCTTGTTATTAGTAAATAACGCGTCTATAAATACTAGGAGCTATAGGGTTTTAATATCTAACTTAACAAACTTAAGGCCTCTATTGGCGTTCTTAATTTGCCAGTTTAGATACTTATTTAACTGTTTTACGTCTTCCTTATTGGGGTTAATTACCTGGGCGGTAAAGGATAAATTAAATAAGGCTTTTAGCTGGCAAACTAAAGCAATATATACACCTCTAGCGCGTTGAGCGATGTACTAGTCCTTTAGAGTTAAGGTTTTTATAGCTCCTCTTAATCCTATACTTGTGGCAAGCTTAGTGCTAATTATACTAAGGTTTATATATTGTCGTTCCTAAGTAAGCGTAATGCTCCCGTTAGTTAGTAGCTAAATAACTCCACCATTAAACTTAATGGGTGTATTGATGGTAAGTTATTCCCGTTCTTTAGCCATAAACTTGGCCTTATGCAGCTCGTTTTACTCTGTGTTTATAAAGGTCTTATCTGCCAGGAATAGAGTATCGTCGGTTTATAGGCCTATAATGCCAAAGGGTTCGTTGCTCTGTAGGAGATAGGGGTCGTATATAGACTGGTCCATATACAACTGTTAGATATGATATAAGTAATATATCTTAAACTAGTGGTTACCAGCTTCCGGTACTCCGTAGAGTAATTTTATAACCTTTAAAACGGAGGCCTTATTAATCCCAAGTTGCTTAATTAGCTTATGCGGAGGTCGTATGTAGAATTCTCAATTCAGTATGGTGGTTGATTGTACGTAGGCCTATAAAATGTCTTGGAGGTAAAGTCGTGCCTATAAAAGCTTTATGGCAGCAATATAGAGAATTAGTCGTTGGCTAACTTGTTAAATAGTTAGTAATTAGGTAAGAACCAGTTCCTTTTCTAAGTTGTTATAAGCTTGCATAACTAGTTAGGATTTTTTAAAAGCCTTATTAGTTCCCTTATTCTTAATCTTGTTAACAAATCGCGAATTAAAGAGTTGTACGCCTTATAGTATATCTGTAAGTCTCACGATCTTAAAAACTCCCTTCTTAAGTAGACTAGTAAGCTCCTTCTATTAGGAGGCGCTAAATTAAGTACTAAATTAACTGTCATCCTATAGGTAGATGGTGATGTCAGCTATGGCCGTAAGTAGAGGGTATTTACGAGGGCGTCCTCTGCCTTGTTTTAGGGGTTGTTACTAAGCTTTAGCAGGTCTCTCTAAGACAGTCTTAGAAAGGGCTAACCTAAATAGAGGTTTAGGTGGCGATTCTAGTCTAACAATTTACTCCTATAATTTAGTTGCTTAAAGGTAGGGTTTTACAACCGTAGATTGGAAGGCTGTAGGTCCGCTAGACAGTTTAATAGTACATATTTCACCCTTAATAGTAAGTAAGGTAAATGGCCTGTCCTAATGGCCGCTTTAGCTAGTGTTTCCTTCTCTCTAGACCAAAACAGGCGAATTTAGTGGGAGATTATAAATTATATTAGCATTGGGTCCGTTTCGCATATTTAGCGCGTCGGCAATCTATCGTTTAGCTCGTAGCTTCTATATCTCTACTATAGCCTTTTTAATTGCGGCAGCGCGTTGTATAACCATAGGGGATGGTGCATTGGATTTAACTATTTAGGGGTAGGCTCTAAAGACTAGAAGTATAGGAACTAGTCCTCTAGGGCCAGCTAAATCGTTAATTGCTTTAAACGCCATTTAGAGTCCTATCTCCTTATTAATTTTGGGGATTTCAGTTATAATAATCTAATAGGCTCGGCGTAATAGACTGTAGTAGCGCTCTACCATTCCAATAGAGTTATGTGCTTCGACTAGTACTCCCTTTATACTAATTCCCATAATAGTGGCGTATTGCTTAAATTCCTTACTAACAAAGTTCTTTCTGGTGTCGTAGGTAATTAGGTCTAGTGGCCCTAGGTAGGTATTAATCTAGCACATCCATAGAATGTCCTATATATATTTAGCGCTAATGTCTTATAGCTATCTGCTGGCTTGGAATTGCGTTCCTTTATCAATGACGTATAGGAGGGGTAATCCGCTGATATACATAATATTAACGATGATATTATAGTTAAAATTAACATTATCTTATAGGGTAAAGCGGAATCTGCCTGGTAATTTGCTAAACTTCTAATAGTAGTAGTAGAACTTAGTTAGTTGCTTAATAGCCATTCTATTAGTTTTATGGCCAGCATAGTAGAGTAGCTTTTGTAATTTCTTAACTAAGGGATATCTAAATTGGCGATACAGGCGCCGTAGCTCTATATCTGTTAAGTAGCAGGGGTTCGCGTTAAAGGATTTGGATAAATATAACTATAGTAATAAGCTCTATAGGAGAAATAGGTAGCCAAACCATTGCACTACTGGCACTTTTTTGGTGTAAGTAATAACAACGTTTCTAAGGTTGTTATAGTAGATTTAGAGTCTGTCTATATCCGCTAAATAAAGCAAGAAGGGGGTATCCGCATAGATAATATAAAACTGTATCTTGCCTATAGGGGTAACAACATCCGCAGTTCTAATGGAGGTAGCAATTCTAATGCCGAACTACACGTTAACTTGTCCTTTAGTTAAGGTATTAAGTCTTACAGATTAGTCCGCGTTCTATAGTGCCTGGAATTATCCGTAACTGGCCGTAGACTTCTTTAACGCACTAGTATCAATTATAATTCCCATAAATACTATGGAAGTATAGCGTGAAGCAGCGGTTGTTGTATTGTAGTTAAACAAGTCAGTTTCCATAGTAGGTTCTATAGAGGTTGCAGTAAGTAAGTAAGCGCACGCCTTATTAGCTAGTTCTATGCTTATAGAGGTTGCTTCGTCTATAGTAAGAGTCCCAAATAATGTAAGGTAGCAGCCGTTAGGGTCTTCTAATTCTTCCTCGCTGTTGTCATTATTAGTGTTTTTGTCAGCGTCTATGTCTAGCACAAGAGCTTTAAAGGTCTTATTACACTCATTATTGTCGTCTCCTTTATAGTAGATAGTGTATTGTCTAAAGCGTTCTTTAAAGTTACCGTTACGGCCCTTGTTATTGTTAAAACGTCTTTTATACTTATCTCTGGAACGGTTCCGTTCCTCCTCTATATATTTCTATAAGCGGCAGCTCTCCTTTTAGCAAACATAGCACTTAGCCTTTAGGGATCTGACAGTATTTTATCTATAGGAGCGGGTTTGGTCACGGTTGTTACGGATATCACGGCGGTATATGCGATCTGTAAAGTAGGCTCCTTAAAACGGTCTTATTAAGGCCTAGAAAGGGTGTTCCTTCTCCTATATAACTATAGAAGATTGCAACTTACTAATCAACTGGGAGAGGTCTTCGGAGGGGTTAGAAATGGCAATACGGCATACTAGTACTCCTTAGTAAGCAGTAACTAGCTTATTCATAAGGAAGAGGTCTATACGAAACTCTAGGTATAATCTATAGTGGTATTTTAAGAGCTTATTAAAGAGTAGTTGAAAACTTTAATAGATTTACTTATTAGGGTTCTCATTAATAACTCCTTAGAAGTCAGTAGCGTTTTATTTAGTAAGGTTTCTCCAATAGTACTCTAGTCCTTTAAAGAAGTGACGCATATAGTTGCATGCCTCAGTAAATAATCTAGTTAAAAGACTACTATTATAGTAGTAATCCTGAGCAAGTCCTTTTAGCATAGTTAGGAATGCAGTTATATAGCCTTTAGGAGGTAGACCAGCTCTCTTACAGATATTATAGAAGATAGTTAACTTAAAGTTAAAGCTATTACTTACTCCATCGTACTTCTGGTCGTCTATATAGATCTTAGCAATAGTGGCTGCCTCTTTGCTGTACGTAGGCAGGTGCATAGCAGGGTTGGTATTAGCAGTACTAGGGTAAAGATACTGGGCAGGAGGAAGACTAGGTAGAATAGGAGCGGTTACTAGAGGGAGGGTAGAGGCAGTTACCGTAGGCGATAATTGCTAATTCTGCGTCTATAGGAGTTAAGTAAGGAGAGTAAGTAGTTAATCTTAGGTGGAGGTAGATACAGCTTGCTATTAGGTAGCAGTTAGTGCAGTTTGCTAGGGTATAGATGCAACAGCTAGTTGGGGTGTTATAGGGGTAGGTATTTATGTTCTAGGTATTATAGCTATAGCTATAAGCTGGATTATAGGCGTCGGAGGTAGTGGAGGTAGTTAATAGTTTACAGGCGTCGGCACCGTGTGGGAAGGTAGTAGGCTATAGGGGGGGGTTATAGGAACTAAAGAGGCTATAACTAATAGGGTTATAGCTTAATTTAATATTAGAGCTATTTATATTAAGTTAAGTTGTTCTTATAGTGCCACTATAATTATAGGGCTAACTTCCTTAAGAGCTCCTATGATTTCCTTATCTATCCATTTATAAGGTTCCTCTTCTATAAGAACATTATATAGAACCTTATAGAGTGGGTATCTATTACTGTGTATAGCGACATATACTCCTCTTTGGAGTAGGTAAGTACGGAGCTTTGCTCTAGTAATAGAGCGTATCTTTCTAAAGTCCTTAATAATAAAGCCTTTAAATTCTTCTTGGAATAGCGACTATAATGTATAATCCGTAAAGTTCTTATATATATACTTATAGATTTTTATTTCCATATATTCTTCCAGGTCTTCCTTTAAGGCAGTTGTTATATTAATCCCGTAACTATATCTGGTAATTCTCTCCTTCCATTTAGGATCCATCTTGTTGTATAAAGCAGTGTGCTAGTCCTTGTATATGTTGTAGTTTAAGGTTAAGGTCGAGGTTAAGGTTGAGGTCGAGGTCAAGGTTGAGGTCGTCAGGGTGAGGGTGTCGAGGTGAGGGTATTTGGGTGTGTACGTCCTTTACAGCCGTCGGGTCTGTAAAGTATTCTTAGCAAGACTGCGATTCTCTCAGCGATCTGTTATATTGGCTGTAAGGCCAGTACAAATTCTTTTAAGCTTAAGGGAGGTCGTAATCTTCTCTAAATAAAGATACAATTCTCTAGGCGATCTGACGCGTTAGCAGTTAAGCTGATACGTGGTCTCAAGCTTTGAGGGTAATATAGCTTTCTCCTTTAACTGAAATAGACAAGGCCAGGCGATCCGTGTACTGTTTCCAGTACGGTTCTCAAGCTCTAGCTTATTGCGTATTTCCTAATCTATACGTCTACTAATCAGTACGTCTACTCGCTTTATCAACGGACACGAATATCACTGTATAATACGTATGCGGTGTTGAAGTTAGTAGTTGTTTGATTGTCTAGAAGTAAGGGGTTGCTCCAAGGTCAGGTTAGCTAGCCTCGCTTCGTGGTCTCGTAACCACGTCACATGACTAACATTCCGACAGTATTAGACGTACTTTAAAAACCTATTAATAAGTACCAGGACCGAATTATATATTCGTCCTTACCCATCTTTTAAGGGCGGGAGATCCGTAATAAAGTCTATAGCATAATGTTGCTATAACTCACTAGCAGGGGAAACTAATTTAAGTAAACCCTATAGCTTATGCCTTTGGATTTTATATACTTAATACTTCTTATAGTAGCTAATATACTCCTTTACTTCCTGCTTAAGCTTTAGCCAGTAGTATTTATATTAAAGTAATTCTACTATCTTGGCTTAACTATAGTAGCCGCCTAAAGGATTATTGTAATTCCTTATAAGGATCTTCTATCATAGATTTGCTTCCTATAGTACCTAAACCTTACTATATCTATATAGTAGGCCTATTGGGTCTAGCTCCCAATGGTAACGCCTAGCAGCTTCCTTTCCGTTACGTTTTTGGTCTACTTCCACATTAAAGATAGTATAGGAGGCGTCCCTCAATTATACCTTACAGATAAGATCTATTAACCTTTTAGATAGTTTCTAGGTAAAAGCTATTTCGTCTTATACTGCTCTAAGTATATAACTAGATAAAACTATAGATCTTACAACTCTCTAGTATATATATGTTAGAAAGGCCGCTATAAGGTTAAAGTCCTTTGGTTATTATAGGGCTCCAAGTTTTAATTGCTCTTTAGCTTCGCTATTAGTTTAAAGGGATAGCTTAGTAATTAGTGGTATATTACTAGGTTCCAAACTTATATTAGGGACGTCCTATCTAGGTATATTTAGACCCTTATTAGCTACAGACCGGGTACTAGCTAAAATAGTAGTAGAAGCTAATAGGGTTTACACTACCTAAGACTTAGTATATAAAGCTATAGGTGCTTAAGCATCCTATACCCGGAGCTTGTTTTATAATATAGGGAGTAAAATATCTATTATCTATTTTCCTTCTCCCGTTTTAAAGCCTTTGGCATAATCTGGCCGTTATAACAGTCCGTTAATAGGGTTATTTTCCCCTAGCTTATATTTAATCTTAAAATTAAATCGCGTAAGCTTTTCTACCTATCTAGCTTATTAAGATATAAGCTCCTTTATAGTTATAAAGTAGCATAGATTATAATAATCTAAGAGTATATAAGTGGTATAGCTCGCGTGCTTAAGGTAGTGCCGCCACTATTTAAAGCAGTTAACTATGGCTAGTAGTTCCTTATTATAAGTATAATACCTAACTTTAGGTCCCTAGAATTTTCTGCTATAGAATACTACTAGTCTCTAGTGGAGCTAGGTAGCGTCTAGATATCTATTAGGTTGCAGTAGGATATTAATAAGGGCAAAATTCGATATATTATTATTATTTATTGCTTAACGTCTGATTTAGATCCCTGTTGGGCCCACGCGGACTACTCTTTATATACATATAGGGAGAAAACTCTATTTAAGAAAACCCCGTAATCCGTCTCCCCGCCTTTTAGGGCTCGCTTATAAGTCGCCTATAAGTCACCAGTGGTGCTCTACTACTTTACTTTTTAACCTCCTTGGAAACCACTGCTGCCGTAACAAACCTATAAACGCGCTAGTATTACACACTGTACTCTACTCCTGTAGAGTTATTAGGGGGCGCCTATTACTCGCCCCTTTACCTTCTATTACTATTTCCTTTATAACCCAGAACTGGTCTAGCATATTTTAGCCAATAAGCCACTAGGTAGCCGCCTTAAGGCCTTTCTATATTAAAAGCAGTGTATTATAGTTTTCTATACTAGCTGCTGAGAGCATTGCTTTTTGGCCGGTGCGTAAGGGGCATAATAGTATTACGTGTTTTAGTGTCTATCTTAGCCAGCTATATTCGCACCTTAGGCTACCTACTAGGACACCTACCCAGTAAAGCTAATCTTTTAGTCCTATTATTCCTGTCCTTAAGAGTGTTGCTATTATATTTTCTGCCTTTATTAGGCCCTCTTAGAGCCCTTAGGTATTTACCCCCTATAATATTACCCATACTATGGCTTGGGTTCCCCTTGCCTAAGTCTACCTCTATACCTTTAACTCCCATTTATCTCTCTAGCGTTGGTCTAACCAGTATTGTGTTACGGTAGATGGTTTTCCAGTACTCTTTTATACTCTACTTTGGCTCCTTTCTCTCCCTTACTATTGTCTCTACTAGCCTCTTACGCGTCTCCCTTCCTCCTCTATATAGGCCTAGGCCCTAGCGCCGCACTATTCTTCTTCTGCTTTCTTTACCTATTTTCCTAATATATCTTCCTTACTTTGGGGTTATTGGTTCCTTCTCCTATAGGGCACCCTAGGGTCCCTCTATAGTTTGTTTAGGCGTGTTTTAATATACTTTATAACGTTAGAGTTACATTCCTTTTACACCCTTTGCATTGCATCGGCTTTAATATATAGTTATAGGGGGGGAATATTGGCTTCCTTTTTAAGTAGTGCTGTAGCCGTTTGCTTATACCCGCCTGTTATACTCCTAAGGCAGGCTGTTTGGACCTTTTAGAGTAGTTTAAGGAGTAATTTAGGGGGGCCTTTCTTGGTTTCTCCAGTGGCCCAAATACTAGATCCATACATTATGGTTAGCCGGACAACTGCTATATATAGTAGGCGTGACCTCTAGAAGCATAGACCCTATATAGAATTAACAATCCTAGACATGGCGATATACTATACTTAGCCCTTATAGGCCGCTTATGCTGTATATGCGCTCCACTAAAGCTTGCTATCTACCTATACTCCTAATACCCTTAGGCCTTAAACCAGTTAACCCCTAAAGCCTTAAATATGGATTATATGCTAAAGATCTGCAGATTAATTACGTTTTCTTATAAAATAGATTAGCTGGTATTTCTCTAGTAAGAATTGGACTCTATGTTGTCTTGCCTATTCTATATAGGTATTATAGGCTTTCTCTAGTGTCCTGCAGTTCTCTACAGCTGTTAGCCTATATATAATTAGGTTTGTGTTATTAATAAAGCCTATCCCCTAGGTCACCCCTTCCTTAAAGGTGTTAAGCAGGTTACTTATAAAGAAAAGAAAGAGTATAGGCGATAGAGGTAATCCTTATAGTATTCCTATTATAACTGCAATAGGGGGGCTCTAGTATCCGCTAAAGACTAGTAATATTTCTTTCTGGCCTATAAATCCTTAAATAAATTAAATAATCCATTTTAGGAAGCCCTTTGCCCTAAGGATATATAGGAGACGCTTATAGGGTATATTGTTGTAGGCGCCGCTAATATCTAGGCTAAGCATTAATACTATAAAGTCCTTTTGCATAGCCTATATAGTTTTAATGGTAGTAGCAAGTAGTGTAAGTGCTAATAGTATTAAGCGATTCTTTCTTGCCCCCATTTAGCTTTATAGTAGTAGGGCGTGTTCCTCTACCGTATTTGCTATATGGTCTGCTATAACCTTTTCTAAGATCTTGCTTAGGGTATTTTTTAAGGTAATAGGGTGGTAGCTTCCTAGGATTAAGTAGTCTGCTTTACCTTCTTTTTATAAGATAACCGTTGTTATAGATCTTTTAAGTCATAGGTAATAGCCTATTATAAAGCATACTCTGGCTACGTCTGCAAGCTAAAGTGCTATAAGTGGTCCACAGGTCTTTAGGGCTTTGTTTAGGATCCCATCTAGTCCTAGTGCTATATTATTTAAGAGGCGGCTAATAGTTCTAACCATTTCTTTAGTTATTATATCGCTGTTAACCCTTAGGCGAGTCACCAGTATTTTACTAGTAATGTCACTAAGGTCTACTGGAGCTGGTTAAGGGAAAAATCTTTCTATAAGGATTTTTACCTTCTTATTATTGTTGCTTGTGGCCTATAGTTCGCCTACTCTTTATAGGGGTAGTAGGTGTAGATCTTCTACTAGGCGTCCCACCTTTTTTTTTACCCATTTTGCTATAGTCTAAAGGCCCTTGTTATAGGGGAGACTTAGGTTAATAATATATTCATTTATAAACTGTCTCTAGTTATTCCTTACTTCTTTTTTTAGGGTATTCTTTAGCTAGTTTCTTATGTCTTTATATTATCTCTCATCCTTAGACTTATGGCTACTTATATATTTCCTCCTTGCTCATCATTGGCCGGCTATAAGGGCCGCGCACTATGCGGACCATATATATTGCGCATAGGGGCCCAGTTTTAAAACTAGGTAGTGCTCTTCTAGCCCACTTTTAATTGCTGCCTAAATCCTTTCTAGTCTTTAATTAATTTCCTTAGGAGTAGCCAATAAGCCTTACTTATTTGGTATTAGGTGGATTTCTTTTAGGTCTTAGAGTTATTGTTTAATTATATTAAAGAAGCTATCTACGTTAAGCTTCCTTATTATATATCTTTTACTATTTAGTTGCGCCTTAATATCCAAATCTAGTTATATCTAGATAGGGATATGGTCTAAAGTAAGTACCCATTCTTCTTTAGGGGAGCACCTTTTAAGTCTCTGGTATAGGTTTTCGTCCATAATTATAAGGTTAATTATACTTTTGGCGGTACCTTATTGCCATATAATTGCACCTGGGGGGGTAGCTAGCTTAAGGCCCCTATTATCTATAGCTCTTAGTAAGCACTCTACCTGTTAATTAGTAGCAATATAGATGCCCCCCTACTATAGGTGGTAGAGGTTTATGTCTCCTAGTAAAATAGACTCCATGTGTTCAGTTTCTAGCAAGCTTATTATAGATATAATATTCTCTGTCTATACTACCCCTTTGACCCTAGGGTTATAGATATTAATAATTTATACTAGTCCCCTATATATCTAGATAGTTATAACTGTAATATTTAGGTTAACTGCCTGCCATAACTATAAGGCAAGGCTGATATTTTTGCTAATTATAAAGCATATATATATGGCTGCTTTTGGTTTATATAGGAGCTAAAATCCTTAGGGGCAGTATGTTAATTATATATAGGTATTATAATATGGCTCTTATATAGTAAGAATATAGTATTTCTCTAGGTCTAGACTGTCTAGTAGGGGCGTTACTAGACGGTGGTTCGTATTGCCATAGTTATACTATATAATGGTCAAGTAGCGGACCCCTAGTGGGGGTCCTTCGCCTCTTCTTTACTCCTTACTTCTTCTGTTTCCACTTTCTCTAAAATATTTAGAACTTCTATCTCCTGTGTTTACTCCCTGGCCACTACTTATTTTATATAGAGCTTTCTATTCCTATATTTTGTGTTCCTACTAGCCTTTCTAAATCTAAGTCTGTTATTGCCTCTAGTTCTTCCCCCGTTCTTGCCGGTTAGCTATATACCCCTTATAAGCTAGCTGCGTGTATTATATTTACCACGTTAAATCTAATTCTTAATTATCCTGGCCTTAAACTTACTATAGCCGTTTATAGGGGTCTTCCTACTAGGCGTCCTCTTTCTTATATCCTATATATCCCTTATATCCCTGTTCGGTCTGGTAATATTATATAGCATTACTTTTGGCCCGTTAAGGCTTAGGATGGCTAGCTTAGCCCCCTAGTATTAAAGGTAGAAAACACTAGGAAAATACCTATATCCCCCTAGCTTATCGCCTATTGTTTCCATTTATATAACCTAGCGTATAGTTATTCCTATAGCTATTAAGCCCTTTCCTTCCATCTCCTATATTTAATACAGTCTTCTCTCTCCCATACCTTATGTGTGCTTCGGTGACAGTTTGCGTATTTTATTTAGTCTTAATTTATATATTATCTTATATTATGGGGGCCTACATAGTGGCCGCAGCACACCTATGCTGCGTATATGGATTAGGTGTGTCCCCATTATATATAGCAATAACATCGTTCTAGGCGTAGTCTGTAGTTATAAAGCCTTATATTATATATAAGGCCATTTATAATTATTCCTTTTTAGATAAGGAGTTTTTGCATTCTTAGTATATATACGCTAATAATAAGAGAGCTATGCGTTTATTTATTGTCTCCCTAGCAAGTCTCTAGCGCCCCTTATATCCTCTCATTATTCTTATTATATGCTTAGTTTATATTTTCCTATTAAAGCTATTAAATCTGGGTAATTACAAGTCCTAGTATAAGGCATTCCGTTTGTTTTACTATCTCCTATATAGTTGCTATATTGTCTGCCTAGCGTCCCCTTTCTACCCTAAGGCTTATGGGAACTAACGGGACTTTAACTAGGTAATCTTCACAAAGCACTTTTATACTAATACACTCTCCTAGCCTATCCCCTGCCCTTACAGCCCGTTCCTTTACCTATTGGTCCTTTAGGGTAACTCTAATGTCTCCACTCCTAAGGTATTGGACTGTAACGGCGTTATAGACCTCCTTATAAATCTTTATAAGAACTTCTATTTCTAATTATCCCCTAAGTTCCTCTACCTTTTCTATATTTAGTTATATTGTAATTATATACCCGGTTATTGTTTTTAGGGGGGTAGGTTCCCTGTGCTATAAAAGCACAGCTACGGCGGCCTAGGTGCGGTTTGCCTATAAGGGGGGGTTTTATTTATCTTCAATTTTGTTTAGCCGTTAGAGGATTTAATTAAGGATTTACTAAAGGGGCGCCTAAGGTTCGCTAGACTGAAGCCATTCTGCTAGCTATATTAGTTCATAATAGCTAACAGATACTCCCCTATAGTTCTAAATACTAGACGCGTCTAATAAGCTTTGTATTTTATTAGATGCCTTCTTAATTAGGGTATTTCCGCTTTCTAGTATAGTATTCGCCCGTTCTTATTGTTATTATAGGGGGCCATTATTAGGTATAGATCTGGCGGTCACGCGCGACTATATACTACCGTCATTTTACCTATGCCTTCCCTGTAATGCATACATCTCAGGGGATTATTAGGGTGTTTTTCAGGGTTCTTTTAGTTAGTTTGGTCTTTTTAGGCTAGGTACAGCAAGAGCTCCAAAAGTCATTCACATAGGTAGTTATATAGTAGAGTTCGACATACCTGCTTATCCAGGCCTCTACCCCAGTTTTCTAGTATTTAGTCCCAATTACCTAGGCCTAAAGGCCTAAGGGGCTTTCCATAAGCAGTTAGCTGCCACTACCAATTAACGGGGGGTTTTACCATTCTTTTGGATATTTTATAATGGGGTTAACCCAAGTACTAGACCACCCCCTAGCGGTCTATATAAAAATCTCCTCCCAGAGTTAGTATGCTTTTGCACAGCTTAGGAGCCTTCTATAGCCTCTAGTTTTACACCTTTCTTCATTATTTCCACCAGTATAGGCATAAGCTGCCGCTTTTAGGGGTTGTAACTCCCTTCTTACATACCTACTAGCGTAATCCTACAAGGGCGTCATAGCTGCATCCTATAATATGGAAGCCTTAGGTACCTTCTATAGTTAAAACCCGGACTAAAAGCCTCCCCTACCTAAGTAACTCCTGTTTGCTCCTTAAGTATACCTCACTAGCATACCGCCCTAGAGGCGAACAGTTCCATCTATTAGTATACTAATACGCGCATCCGTTCTCTTAAGCCATATAGTAGTCTCTCTAGCCAGGACGTAATCCTGCCTGCCTACTAGGTACACTAAGGGTTAGGGCCTAGCTAAGGGGTAAAGTCCTTAAAGCTAGCAGTAGCTACTACGCACTATACCCCATGGGAGGCTAGTAGTAATATAGGGGCGCAACACCCTATATTACTGCCAGTTCCCATTTTATATTACCTATAAGAGTCTCCTTATAATAGGCCAACCATATCTTATAGGAAAGGGGCTGTAGAGATACTAGGTCCTATACTAAACAACCTACTCTCCCCTCTCCTACTAACTAAGCTTATATCCCCCCCTTTTATAAGCTGGCCTATATCTCTAACTATTAAGTCCTTATCCAACTAGCCTGTGTTTCCCCTATAGCCTCCCCTATATGTATATATTAGGTTGCAAGCACTACACCTATTAAGACCCTCTTATAAGTCGCCTTATATATATACGCATCAGGTTACGTATACTACGCCTATTAAAACCCTCCTATAAGTTGCCTGTGAGTTAACTATGGGTTAACTATAAGTTAACTATAAGTTAAACGCTATAGGGCCGTTAAAGCTGGCCTGTGTTTCTACTGCCTAGAGCTTTACCTATGTTTCCACCTTGTTAAGCCGTCTGGTCGCCGTCGCGTCGCCATTACGTCACTGTCGCTATACCAGGTCGCGTGTACCACGCCTATTAAGACCCTCTTTTAAGTTACCTAAGTATACCAGATACCAAATAGGCCCTTATAGAGGGGCCTTAATAAGTTCTCTAGGCAGGGCCTTAACAAGTTCTTTATAGTAGCCTTAGGGCCTTAATAAGTTTCATATAAAGTATCTGCAACGCGTTAACCTTAACAAGTTCTTATAAAAGGAGGATCCCTATGCCCTTATCACATACACTTTGCAATCTTAGAGCTAGTGCAAGCCTAAGGGTGTCCTATTATACGCCTAGGACGCGTCCACATTAACTAGCTAGATAAGGCCAGTTTTAGGCCTAGCTACGAGCCAGGTAATTATATATTGGGCGGTTTTCATATCCTAGTTTCCCTTGCTAGGCCTCCCTAGATAGTAGAACAAGAGCTCTAAGCGGAGGCAGTAAGGCTTCTGGTGTTGTTAAGGGCGATACTTTGTACGCGTCGCGGGCCCATTACCACAGAGTCAAACGACAGCGCTACACACGCTGCGACGGCTCTCTACCATCACCTCTGCACTTGGCCATTAATAGGAATAGGATTCCAGATAATGTTTCCACCCATAACGACATGGACGCGTGCAGTAGGGCTTCACGGGCAAATTCGATATATTAGTAACCATTATTAGTAGCTAATCTGGGTTAAAATGCCGCAATAGTGGAGCTTCTATAAACTTTACGCGTAGTTTTTAAAAGGCTTTCTATACCTTTCTAGGCCATATCTATAGTTTATACTATTTAGTTAGTCCCTTTTTAGTTTTCTTTCTTCCTGCCTTTAAGCTTTTTGCTTTTTAGGCTAGGTCTTAGGAAGCTTTAGTAATATGGTTAGATAGGTATTAGGTAATGTCTAAGTAGTTATAGATAAAGCGTCTATAAAAATTGGCAAAGCCTAGAAATACTTAAATATCCTAATAGCTCTCTGGCTCCAGCCACTCTTAGATTATTTATACCCGTACTAGGTTTATAACTACACCTATAGGCGTTATAATATACCCCAGGAACTTAACCTGCTTAGTATTAAAGATATACTTTAACGCCTTAGCGTAGAGGCCCTAATTATCTAAACGTTCTAGCACTTTGCAGATATATTACTTATACTAATCCTTATCTTTTAAGTAGATTAGAATATTATCTAAATAGATAATATATATGCGGTTAACTAGTCCCCCTAAGGCTCTATAAATATATAATTAGAATATTATAGGTATATTGGCTAGCTTAAAGGGTATTACTAGATACTTAAAGTAGCCATATTAGGTTTTAAAAGTGGTTTTTTACTTATTTCCTTCTTTAATACGGAGCCTATAATAGGCATCTTATAGATCTAGCTTTGTAAAGATCTTTACCCTAGATAGTTAATCTAGCATTTTATTAACTAGTAGTAGTAGGTAACGGTTTTTGTTGGGAATAAGGTAAGCGATCGTTACGTGACGCCACGGCACTAGCGTGGCGAGGAGTCTTAGGCTCCTCGCCCTTCCTCATTCCAATAAAGGAGGATATATAATAACAACATTATACTACCTATAACTTATAGATATATAATATCACCTTATAATACCAACACTAATTAGTGGTTAACTTCACTGTTATACCACAGAACAGCTAGGTATTCCACTAAGAAGAGACAAGCCACTATACCAGTGTTACTCGTACTAGAGGAAGCTGTCTTTTAAGGTTAGAACTGGTCTTAAACCTTAAATAGAACTCTTCCACAAATCTAAGGATTTAAAGGCTAGAACTAGTCCTAAACCTTTCCTAGATTACAGATTCTTACGTCCATTACACAGAATAACATGCTTTACGAGTCTTTATGATTTAAGGCTAGAACTGGTCCTAAGCCCTATAATCGTAAATATACGTTATAAACGCGTACTAAACAACGAACGAGTACTAAACGACAATCCCTACCCTAATAACACTTCCCTCCCCCCAAAAATATGGCTATGCCTACCTTAAACAACTAGGAAGACTCTTTACCACTAGGGGTAGCTTTGTACGCAAAACTTATTAATAAAGATTAGGACGAATTTACCATTAATATAATAACTTATACCGTAAAATAAGTTAACGGCTTTCTCCTATACCATATTATATTCTACTAAAGTAGACACTATACCAATCTATAGCTATAGGAATATTTTAGAGAGGATTTTATAGGATAGACCGCCAACACCTAGGCACTTGGCAATATTAATATTGTTTAGGATTTTTAAGACTTCCTCTATAGGAATAGGGTATATATTACTGAAAACGGTAACCTAATTACCAGTAATATCTAGGCCGTTATTATTAGTATAGAAGAACTAGTATAGACGGAAGCTAAGATTATACGTTAACTATAGAAACCCAGAACCAACCTATATTCTTTAAAAGGCAACTTTAATTTAGAACAAAACCCCTAGAACGCTACTATCCCACCTAGAGGTACTCTCCTACCTAGAGGTGCTCTTCTACCTAGAGGTACTCTTTCTCTACCTCCGCTACCTTTAGCTCCTCTACCCTAGCCAACCGGTAAGCCTCTACTATAAGAAGTCACGAATCTGATAAAGGTATATTTAGACAAGGAGAAGAAGTTTGGAGGAGAACTATATAATATACTTAGAACAAAATTATAGGTCTTTTATAACTGCTATAGCAAGGTTAGAATCTAATGCCACTAGTTTTATTATGCTTTCTTAGTTGTGTTAAAGGAACGGGCGGCAATATTTTATTATAACTATATTGCGGGTAGAAACTATAGCTTTAATATAATACTTTAGCTTACTAGAGCCCACTTTAAGACCAATAAGAATTACTAGCTTTATATGTCTAAATAGTAAAAGACTATATTTTAAAGAGTTATTACTTCTAACTTAATAAAGACTTGTTTAGAGTGCCTTTAACTACTTTTTAATAAACTCTAGAAAATCTAATATGGCCTTACTAAAACTTACTAAAATAAGAATAGCCTAAGGGACTAGGTTATCTTAGCCTACCATAGCATTCCTAAGTGCAATTTGGCGCTATATAAACCTACAGATATATTTAAAGGAGTATATGCCGAGCTACGCTCTGCTATAGGTACTGCAATATAAATATAAAAATCTTAACAGTTCTATACCAAAAACCCTACCCAACTAAGTATTCCTAACTAATATAATTATAACTAGACTGACTAAATATATAGTGGCCGTAGTAGGGAATACAGCAAAGGGTATAATTAACGTTAACTATAAGGCAATTATGGAGGTACTTATGGAGGTTTATTTTAAAGTAATTACTAAAAGAAGTGCTATATTTATAAGAAGCCAAATTACTAGTTAACTAGATACTCCCTTAATAAGCAAAAGGAGGCATATAATAAGTTCCATTAAAGTGCAAGAAATATTAGAAATTATAAGGTTACTATAGCCTACTTTTAAAGCTTCCTGGTTTAATATAAAGGCGTAAAAGATCTTAAGGGTAAGGTTAATAAGACTAAACAGCTCCTTATAAATATAGAAATTAAGGACTACTTACTTAACCAATACTTTACTAAGTATGGTAAGGTAAATAGGACATAAACTATTACTGTTCTTAATAACCAATCTACGCTCCACTCTATTATAAAGTTAGATATCTTTAATAAGCTAAGGGAGAGTTCCATATTCTCCTTTAATAATAGATACTCGGTAAACGTCTTCTATAGTATTATACCAGACACTAGAGCCGCAGGAGTATCTATAGTAGGAGAACCTCAAGTTTAAGCCCTTTAGTAGCTTAATAGCTCTGTTTAGATTAACTATTTAACAGCAGGCCAATACACAATTTATTTTAGCAAGGGTACTATAATCTCTCTTAGCACAATTAGGGTTTAAACCCCCTTAGGGTATATTACTTTTTATATTATTCCTACAAACACCCTATTTCTATTTTGCATTAGAGATATAGACAAATTAGGCGTTAAGCTTAATAACCTTAAGAATGTACTTATTTAAGGAGATAATTGGGTGCCTATTATACGCAAGTAGGGTCACCCCTAGTTGCTCCTTTATTAACTAGAAAAGAGTATTACTTAAAGCCACTTAACTAAGTTAGAGTTATGCTAACTATACTGTCGTTTTAGCTACCTATCTGTTTATTAATTGCTTAGGGTTCTTTAGCAAGCAGGCTATAAAGTTAAGGTTAAGGCAATTAAGTATCTTATAAAATACTACTATTACTACCAAATAAACCAGAAGTCCCCTAGCCGATTTAAGTTTACCCTTAAAGATAACTACAACTTTAACTTCTATATTATTATTAATGTTATATATCTTAGCGGTAAGCTAGTACTCTAAGTTATTAACTTCTTAACCTCCTTCTAAGCTGCACAATTCTTAAAGGATATGTTAGCTAGGAATATATAGGATACCCTTTAATTATACTAGATTAATATCTACCTAGGACCCCCTAACCAAATTATCTATAATATAGAAAAGAACTTCTTATCTATAGAGTTTTAATAATAGATAAAGGCAATAGCAATTAAGGTTAAGGAAGTTCCTATTAAGGTATATAATAGCGTTAGAAAAGTGGAGCAATATTATATACCATTACGCTATATATATAAGATTATCTCTTTAGAACTAGAGGATGCTAGTAAAGAACTTACCTTATAAATGGCTGTTAAAGCCGTTAACAATTCCGCTGGCCTAGATGGACTTATACCTATATTGCTAATCTTTGGCGCCTACCTTTAAATAACTAATAATTCTCTACCATCTCCCTCTATTATATAATGAGCTGAGGCTATTCGCAAGGTAATAAAGGAGGTATAACGTCTCTATGTTATACGCTAGGTTAATAACACACTAGGAATAAGAAATGGCCTAAATACCTTAACTATGCTTAATCTACTACTCCAGTCTAAGGTACGCGTATGGCGTAAAAAGGGAGGATAGTTAGGCCTATATTAACTTATTACAATTAATAGTTAAACTTATACTATTTAGATGCCTTATGAACCCACTTAATTCTATTTAACTATTATTAAGCCTTACTATAAAGATAATAGTTTTAAGCCTTTATAGGATGCCTTAAAAGATGCCCTAGAGGAGAACTATAATTAATATACTCTAGAAGACGACTACGATCCTAATATAATTATAGTAGATATGCCGTAACTATAACGCGGTAGAGGTTGCCTAAAGGGATTATAAAATCGCTAACATTTTATTAATTTTAAAGAGCAATTTATTACCGCTATTAAGAATGGAATTAAGTTATTAATGGCCTTTATAATAACTAAGGAGAAGGCTAGCTTTAAGCTTGTAAAACAGCTCTAAAAGAAAGGTTGTATTATAACTCCTAGAGCTCCTTTCTAAGCATCTAATAAGTAGGAGATTAACGGTCTTATTATAAGAGAAGTCTTTAAATTTAAGAAGTATAACCCTACTAAGTTTAACAAAGTTTGTATCTTTAAGTTAAGAATAGTTAATAAGATTAAAGGTAAAACTACTAACGCCCTATTTAAGAAATTAAGGGTTATTATCTAAGGTTATAATAATAATGGTAAGGAGGTAATTCTTATATAATTGGAACTATCCTAAAGATAATTATAGATTAACTTAAACTTCCTATTATCCCTATAATCGTATACACTAATTTATACTCCCTCTATAAGTGCTTAGTTAAGCTTAGTACTATAAAGAAGAAGCGCCTTATAATTAATATTATAGTATTTTGTTAATCCTACAAACGGCAAGAACTCTTTAAGATTTAATAAATTAACGGTTAAGATAACCTAGCAAATATAATAATAAAGGCAAACCTAAACAAGGCTCTAGAAACGTTTGTTAATATAAATACTCTACGTGTATAAGTTAAAGGATGAGTTAAAAGGGAGTAAGAGTATAATATTCTATAGACCCTAATTTTAACCAGTTAATTAAGATTTTCTATACCTGGCATGGAAAATCGCTATTGGCTCGCTTATAACTAGCGCCTTGGCGGCCCTAATATAATATCCACCTATAACTCTAAGTAAGAAAGCACCATATGCTAAAAGGCAAATTTTAGGATAGCAAGACTTATATTACAATAGTAATAGTAAGTAAGGAGGATCGATATTTATTACGCTAGTTAAGTAGCATTTATATATAGATGGCAACCACAAAAGAAGAGTTGCCAGTGTTGGGAATGAGGCAAGCGGTCATCACGTAACGCTGTAGCACTAGCGTGGCGAGGAGTCTTAGGCTCCTTGCCCTTCCTCATTCCAATAAAGGAGGATATACAATAACAACATCATACTACCTACAACTTGTAGATACGTGATATCACCTTGTAATACCAATAGTTCTTAATTATAATTTTATTAAGACCGCGATAATCTATGTATAGCCTTATAGTTCTATCTAGTTTTGGGATAAAGAGGATCGATATGCCTACTAGTAACTTACTAGGCTATATTTATCCCTTTTCTAGTAAGCCGTTAAGGTACTCCTATAGGATTTTAAGTTCTTTATAAGAGAGGTTATAGATAGGAAGGTTTAGTAGTTATTTACCTTCTTCCAGATTAATTATATAATTATATTCCAAGTTCCGCTAAAGGACTTTTACTTACCTACCTAAAAATACCCTTAGTAAGTCCCTTAGGCCTACTAGGATATTTAATAAATTAGGGTTACGTTTGTCCTTTATATTATTGTTAGGTAGGTTCTAAAGGTCCCTTAGAACGCTTATAGGCAGCGTCGCGCGCTATAGTGGTTGTTTGTATATAGTTGCCACTATATATTAAACAGTTTTATGCAGTAGCTAGTAGAGGGTAGGGAACTCTTTAATATAGCGTTTAAGGTATTATAGCATACTCTCTACGTATTACTTAAGCTAGAGTAACCTATAGTAGTAGAAGTATTGTTGGTATGCTTTAACACAGTGCAATAGACGTAATATACGTGCAGTGCGGTGTGTAGTTGGATTCTTCTTGTTCTATCTACGCGTCTTGATGATCCATATACGCGTCGCGTAGATTACGTGCTTTACGCACGTAATATACAAAACGAATATTTACTAACACTGGAGCAACTCTAAAGGAAACCAAATCGTACTATTCCCGTTATTTGTAGCGTATACGCAATAGCTGGCTCTTCTGTCCATAGTACATAGTAGCTTCTCCTTTAATCCTATCCCAGTCATATAACGCTTATAACGGCTTATATAAATGCCTTTAAACCGGAGCTTATGGATTAATAAACTATATAACAAAGTTAAGACGTTACGTAAGGAAAGAAGGTAAAAGAACGGGAAGAAAGGGTAGTGGTCCTAGCAGAACTTGGCAGGATTTAGTAGACTTAGCAGAATATAGCAGAATGCCGCAAATTGCCGTTAGATTGCCATTAGATTGCTATAGATTGCCGTTAGATTGCCGTCTTATGGTTGGTCTCTAATTGCTAAGTCGGTAGAACTAGGTAAACGTATATAAGGTGTTATTGTCACGAAATTCAGATAGAGGGGTTTATTGATGAAATGGGTTGATTGATTGATGATCTTGATCGTGTCTTTTTGACCTTGATCTGACGTGTCTTTAGTGACGTGTCTTCGTGCACGTGACCCACGCCTTTAGAGAATACAGATTATCTAACACACCCCCTTAGCTTTAAGCTCTTTGAGGTTAAAGCTAGCCACCTTCTCGTGTCCGTTAATGAGTTAATTGAACCGTAATCTCATCTAAATCCTTCCGTCTTGCTCTAATACTGTCCCTTAGGTCCTCTAGTTGCTTCTCCTTATCCAGCTGCTCCTTAATATCCACCATCCCGATTATATTAACAAAGCTTTGAAACCTCTGCTTAGGCAGGGCCTTTATAAGTCTATTAGCAATTATCTCCTTTATTACTGTCTATTAAAATCGTACTTGTCTCATTGCGTATTCCTAATGTAGCCAGTATTAATAGATGTTAACGTGTTGGAGCTTCGTGATTAGCTTTGCTGTGTCTTCCGTAATTAGTTAGAGCGTCTGTGTATTATTACATTTAATAATTAAGGGCTTGTTTAGGCGTAACGTCATTACTTTAAACAGCCTACTAATAAAGATAGCTTCCTTTACTGTCTGTAATAGGGCTGACAACTCGGCTTCTGTGCTTGACGTTATTACTATACCCTGCTTGTTTGCTCTCTAGGCGATTAGCCCCCCAAATAGCTTTATAATATATCCTTATAAGCTCTTTCTATTAACGGAGTTGTCTGCGAATAATGCATCGCTGGCATAGATAAATGATTGCGCTTTACCTCTACCATCTCTTCCATTGTCTTATCCTTTGTTGCGTATTCCTTTGTCTCTCCCTCTACCGTTTATTCCTTCCTTATCTCCTCTATAGCAGATTGCTCTGCTTCTTGTACTATATAGGTACTAGACAACTCTGTCTACCGCTTAATAATGCTTTTAGCCTAGGTCCTGGTTAAACCTTACCAGCTGTAATACTATAAAAGCAATATCTGGACGCGTTATAGTGGCTATATAGAGTACTAAACCCAGTTTTCTCTAATATAGCATTATAGAAGCTGGTAGGGATATAGGACGGACTAATAGGTCTATATTAGGGAACAGACGCATCAGACGGATTATACGGTGATTAGTAGGGAGGAGTTCCAATTCTGCTATAGGAGTGTCTAGAAGACACCCTCTAAGATCTATCTTATACTAGTTAGCTATTTTCTTAATATAGGCTTCCTAGGATAGCTATAGAAGCCTCTGGCTATAATTGCGTATTATATAGATTCCTAGGAACCATTTTAGCTCGCTAAGGGTACTTATCTGGTATTCCTTACTTAGCTCCTTAATCGCTTCTTAAGCCTTCTTTTTATCTGTCTTTCTATAGCAGAAGACGATATCATTAATATAGAAAAAGATGACTATTCTACCTTTTAGCATAACGTATGGCTCCTAAGGTACCTCTTTAAAGCCCAATTTATTTAATAAGCTTATGAGATTCTTCTGCTATAACAATAGTGATTGTTATAGTCCATATAAGGCTTTTCTTAAGCGCAGTACTTTATCTATCTTTCCTTTGTTAAACCCTGGTGGTAGCTTCATATAGATAACCTTATTAAAATCGCAATGGATAAACGCATTAACTACATCTATCTGTATCGTCTCTAGGTTGAATTTTGTAGTAATTGCCATAAGGGTTCGGAAGGTTATACTAGCTAATATAGTAGCTCTTATAGGTAGGTCTCCTAGGGCCTATTAATTTCCGCATACTATTAAGCGTGCCTTGCATTTCTAGAGAAATCCATACTTGTCCATCTTATAGACAAACACCTATATTAAGCTAAGGACCTACTGTCCCTTTGCATGCTTCTTATCTGTTTCTTAAAACAACCTTATTTAATAATAGGATTAGAGGTAAGCTTATTAAGCCTCTTGGAACTAATCTTAAAGAGGGTATGTATTAAGGTCCTTAATTAACTAAGGTAGCGGAGGTAAGTTCTTCCTGTATAATCTAATATTACGTATTCTGCCTAATTTTAGCTTGCTATTGTTGAGTTAACTATTAAGGTTAAACTTCCTTCCTACTACGAAGGCGCCTTAATAGGCTAAGGTGATCCTTTTAATAATAAAGTCTTTAAACCTATTATCGCTGGCTTCCTTGAACGAGTCTTTAACCAAGTTATTAAACACCCCCTAAGTATAAAACCCATCTCCTACTTAGTTGACAGTGTCCTGATTAGTATCTAACTTTATAGAATACTTAATATAAAAGGTACATAGAGATTCTTTATCTTCTTCTGTTAGAGGTAGCGTATAATACATATCTTTAAGAGCTCTTACAAGCTTAAGATCTGCTAACTTATTAAAGGTTTAAACTGGCTTATTAACATTATCATCTTCCTCTTAAATTAACGGTTTAAATACTTTATTATTATCTTCCAGAAGAACCTTATTCTTGGTTAAGGTCTTAGGGAGTTAAATCTTCTTAATTAGTATATCTAATTCAGCGTGTAGATCCTTTAAGATGTCTATTTACTTGCCGTTAAAGAACGTCTTTTTGTTAAAGATGACATCCCTAGTAGAGATAATGATACCTTTATGCGGGATCCAGATCCTATAGATATTGGTAGAGTTATAGCCAACAAGGTAGCTAATATGGGCTCGCGGATCTAGCTTGCTTAGTCTTTTCTTCTTTAGCTAGGCATCTAACGTTATCGCGTACGCCCTACAGCCATAGGCTTTTAGGTGCGCTAATTATAGTTTTCTTAATCTCCCATTTGCTAGGTAGGTATGGAACCTTTTATATAGCGATTTCCATCCATTGCTTTCCCATGGCGTTCGATCTTAAAGGTAGACTATACAGTTAACTATCTTGTTCCATAGGTTATATAGTAGATTAGCAGCAATTCTTATTACATGTCCTTTCTTAATAATTACACCCCCTAAGCGTTCGGCGGTACCGTTTTATGCTTAGGTATATAGCGCCAAAGGCTTAAAGGTAATCCCTTAGGTTTATAGCTATTTAAGGGTTCTCCTTCTCCCTAGCTTATTATCTGACCTAATAGTGTTAACCTTAAGGTTATACCTCAGACAAATCTATTAGATAAAATCTTTAAGTACTTATAGTGTCTCCTTCTCCTTGCTATGCGTTGTTATAAAATATGGGAAGGTTCTTCCTAAGAAGGTGTTATGGATAAGCATAACTTATATAAATCCCGTATACACTTCCTTAAGGTTAGTCTAGTTAATATAGAGGTTAAGATAAGGTTTATTAATATTCCGTTCTAAGAACCTTCTTAAGACCTAACGCTTGATTTTAGTAAGACTATAATGCTAACATTCCATTATCTTTGGGCCTTAAAGCTTAACTCCTAGGGCGTTGATATCTAAATAATAAAGGCTTATAGGTCCTAGATAACCTAGACGTAGATACTATAGTTATACATTACCTTTTACATCTAGGCGAATGTCTCTTAATAATGCTCTATACTTCCATTAGCGGCGTAGCAGTTGGCTTATATTAAACGCTAATAGACTTCCTGGTTGGATATATTTAATAGTCTATTATCCGTAACGTTCTTCCATTTAATATAGGATTGTATTATCCTTCCAAACTAGAAGATTATTATTTCCTTTATTGTCCTAAAAGTACCCTTACTTTTAAAGTAGACGGAACAACACTAGATTTATATTAAAGTCCATACAGAAGGCAACGTCCTTAAGACATAGGATTCCCTTACTCTTGTCTAGTTTTGTGACTTAGATAGTGACATCGCCGTAGCCTAGTATAGGCACTTCTGAGCTGCTAGCAATAATATATTTGTGTCTTAAAGCTTTCCTAAAGTTATAAAAACAAGAGAGGTTATTAAAGATATAGAGAGTGGTTCCTAAGTCCAGAATAGTTAATAGCTTTAGTGGATGGAGTTAACCGGTGTAATATAATTCTAGGAATATTACATTAGCTTCTCCCTTAATTTTAACTATTTTATAACTCTTCTTGTCCTATTATTGTTAAGCCTTATTTTCTTATTTTTTAAGTCTAATCTTTATAACTTGGTTAGTGAGATTCTTATTCTTTTCTACCTTCTTTAGCACCCTTTTAATGCGAGCATCTCTAATTATAACTCCTTTGGGTTTCTTGTCTTCAAATAAATACTAACAATCTTAAAGGGAATGTCCTCGTTTCTCACACGCCAAGCACATGGGTAGTAACTTCTTGTGGGACGTCTCCTTATCTACTAGTAACCTAGCTCTCTTTAAGCGTCTAATACGTACTAAGGTTACTTTCCCTAGACCTTTAGTAGTATTAGAGTGATCTATTATGGCTTACTCTGCAAAGTCTGTATTAAAGGTACTCCCTCTTATAGTAGTATTGGCTTTCTTTAAGGGTATTCTAAGTCCTTCTTGCAGCTCCTTTGCTACTCTACGGTATTTAGAAGATCTTAACTTCTAAGGGTTATTTAACTCGGTAGTGTACTTTACACAGTAGGCGTTACTGAATGGTTGAATAACTTCTACCAAATCTTGAAGCCAGATTCTATCGGACATTTAAGGGATCTTATACTTCTCTCCTAGTACTATTATATATTCCCATTAATCTAACCACTAATTTAATTTTGACAAGTATTTAAACCCCTTAAGGGCTTCTATGTACTGGTATTATACCTTCTTCCTAATAAACAATAAGGTAGGTTCTATATTCTCCTTTAATCAGGATAGCCATTCTTTGACTATTAAAAAAGGGTTAAGCAATAGCTTCTTCTAGATCAATACTATAAACGTGATTTAGGTGCGTATCTATTACAGATGCTCTTTCTGTTTTAGGAAGTACCTTATATTCTAGTTATAGTATTATCTGCTGTTCTTATACGCTTTCTGTTGATTCGTTGAGAGCTATATATATATAGTTGCATTCTCATTAAAGTCTATAACCTTTAAAAGAGGTGGTTTTTCAAGTAGACCTTCTTAAGGTGCTTCTATAGCTGGGTTAACATGGGCCCAAATTTACTAATTTACAAGGGCTTATAGTTGCTAGATCCATTACTCCCAGTCTTCTAGTTTATTAAGGATGATCATGGTCAACGAACTTGATATTAGTGGAGTTATTTTAACTGATAGGCAAAGGGGAATTGAGATGGAATTTGTTATTAGGATCGTCCTTATTATTAGGATCGTCCTTGTTATCAGGATCGTCCTTTAACAATTAAGGTAGGATTTCTTGTGGAATCTTATGGAATCTCATGGAATCTTGTGGAAGAATTGTCCTGTGACGATTAAGGTAGGATTTCTGTCAGAGTCTGCGTCTTAACGATGAGGTGTCAGAGTCTAACGATAAGGTAGAATTTCTTTAAATAATTAAGAAATAGCTGAATAGCTTCTTAAGTCGGCGGACCGGGCTTATAACTATCACGAAATTCAGATAGAGGGGTTCATTGATAAAATGGGTTGATTAATTGATGATCTTAATCGTGTCTTTTTAACCTTGATCTGACGTGTCTTCAGTGACGTGTCTTCGTGCACGTGACTCGTGCACGTGACCCACGCCTTTAGAGAATACAGATTATCTGACAGTTATGGGGGTATCCCGTGATAATTGCTATTTAATAAAGATACTAAGCTAAGGAGAAGAAGGAGAAGAAAGAGAAGAAGAAGAATTATTAGGGGTAGTAGGTGGATATGTCGCGAGGGCCGCTAAGGCGCTAGTAGTAAGCGAGCTAATGGCGATTTTCTATCCTGGGGATGGAAAATCCTAATTGGCTGGTTAAATTCAGGGTCTATAGAATATGGCGCCGTTATAACGCTACGCCAAATCTTAGTTTGTTTGTTTAACCTACTCCATAGCCTACAGTTCTAAGTAATTGGTATTAATTAACTTCTTAAGAGCCGTAGATGCCTTACTCTTAGTTATTAAGTCAGTAGGGTTGCTATTACCATTGATCTACTTAACTTCTATAATTTCTCTACGTTCGTATAACTAACAAAGACATATAATGTCTATTATAAGGCGTTTCTCTTATATAGTGCCTAGTTTAATAAGGCATTTATAAAGTAATTTTAAGTTGGTGTAAAGTATAAGTGGAAGTTCGATCTGTAGGAGTTATTTAACGGTTAATTTAATTGCGGCGCTAATGTTGAATCCGTGGGCCATTGCGTAGAGTTCTAAGGCTAGTACGCTTCTTATAACTCTCTTGCATTTAATTAACAACTAGTAGATGATATTAGCCTTATATAACGCGTCCTCTAATACTAGTATATATCCTATTTGTAATAAGAGGTCCTTATTATTAGCGAATAAGGTGTTAGTAAAAGTAAGTAGGTGTAATATATTAATGTCTAATTTAATAAATATAAGGCCTCTTATTAGATTATCAATCTGCAATTATAGTTATTTATTAAGTGCTATAACATTTTCCTTCTTAGGGTTAATTACCTAGGCGGTAAAGAAGAGATTAAAGGAAGCTTCTAGTTAATATATAGAGGCAATATACGCACCTCTTACGCGTTACGCAACGTATTATTCCTTTATAGTTAGTGCATTATGGACAATGCCTCTTAAGCTTGTGGTTATAGCTATTTTACTAAGGTGGACCATATTTAGGTTCTTATACTGGTGTTCCTAGGTTATTATAATATTGCCTTCTTAAGAGAGTTAAATAATGCATCTATTAAATTTAAGTGACTGCTCAACCGTAAGTTGCTCGTGCTCTTTTATAAGAAATTAAGCCTTTTCCAGATGTTGTTGCTCCGCGTCTATAAAGGTGGTATTAGCCAGGAATAGAGTGTTGTTAGTTTAAAGGCCAATAATACCAAAGTAGTTAGGAGTGTTGCTCTATAAGAGGCAAGGGTTGTACATTAATGGGTTTATATCCAACTCCTTAATATAATGGTTATAGTAGGTTGTAAACCAGTAATTGCCTGCTTCTGGAACACTATATAAAGGTTTAATTACCTTTAGGATTAAGTTCTTTCCAATACCTAGTTGGCTTCCTAACTTGTAAGGTAGTCGGATATAGAAGTCTTGATTTAGCTTTATAAGAGACTAGATATACGCCTAGGAGATATCTCATAGGTATAACTATGTGCCGTTACCTTATAATATCGCTGTAATGCATAGAATAAGGCGTTAGCTGACTCGTTAAATAGTAGGTAACTAGGTTAGTATAATACCCTTTTTAAGATCGTTATACGCTTAGATAATAAGTCTTAATTTCTTAAAGGCTTTATTAGTACTAGGGTTCTTGATCTTATCTACAAATCATAAGTTAAAGACTTTAACTCCTGCGGGTATGTCCTAAGGGTTAATTATCTTAAATACGCCCTTTTTAATTAGTCCTATAATTTCCTTTTAATAGGATGTTTTAAACTGCTTATAGTTGCTATCCTCTTACAAGAATACAGTAATATTAATAGTATTAATGTAAAGGGGATGCTTGTGGGGTCTTCCTCTTCCTTAATAAGGTAGTTGTGCTTCTCTAGTTTTAGTAAGGGACGGTTTCTATATAGAGGTAGTTTCTGTAGACGGTTTATATATACGGACAGTTTCGTTAACTTAGGTGCCGTCAACTTGAATATCTTTAACTTAAATATTTCTGGGGTCTATTAAGTACGGTTTAACAGTAGTGCTGCGGAACTTCGTAGGGCCGCTAGGTAAATTAACAGCACACATTTCTCCTTTAATATTTAGTAGGTTATATAGTCCTACCCAGTATCTAGGTTATCCTATATTGCCTTCTCTCTAGACTAGTACTAAAGAGTTAAGGGGTAGATTATGAATTGCGGTAGTACTGGGGCTATTATGCATATTAAGTGCATCTGTGACCTAGCGCTCTACTTATATCTTCTTCACTTCCTCTATAGCTTTCTTAAATGCAATCGCACGCTATATTACTGTAGGTAAAAGTGCGTTGGACTCTATTATTTAGGGATACACTCCAAATACCAACAGCGTGGGTATTAGGCCGTCTAGTCCTGTGGAATCGTTAATTGCTTTAAAGGCCATTTATAGTACTATATCCTTGTTAGTTCCTGGTATTTTAGAAGTAATAATATAGTATATGCGTCGCAAGGGGCCGTGGTAACGCTCTACTATGCTAATTAAGTTGTAAGCTTTGACCGGTACGCTCTTTATAGTAGTACCTATGTTAACTGCGTATTGCTTAAACTCTTTACTAATAAAGTTCTTTTCTATATTATATGCAATCACATCTAGGGGGCCTAGGTATATATTAATCCAGTACGCTTATAACATGTCCTATATATACTTAGCGCTAATATTCTATAGCTATCTACCTATTTAAAATCGGGTGCCTTTATTAATAATATAAAGTATGGGCTTGCTATTAATGTACATAATGTTAACAATAATATAGTAGTTAAAATTAACGTTGTTCTTTAAGGTAAATCTAAATCTATCTAGTAACTTTCCGTGCTTTTAATAGTATAAGTAGTAGCAGGTAATATGCTTAAGGGTCTTTTAATTAGTATTGTTTTTATAGCCAGCGCGGTCCAATATTCTCTTAAGTCGCTCTACTAATGGATATCCAAAGCGTTAGTAGAGGCGTCGCAATTCTATATTAGTTAAGTAGCATGGGTTTTAGTTAAAAGACTCTATAATAAATATATATAATAAGGTATCCTATAGTAGAAACGGGTGTCCAAATCGGCGTATAACTGGTACGGTCTTTAAGGGGGTTATTAGGACATTCTTTAGGTTATTAAAGTACACTTATAAGTTGTCTATATCTGCTAGGCAAAGCAGGAAAGGGGTATTAACTTTAACAATATAAAACTCTACTGTACCCAGACATGGCAATAATCAGTTAGTTAGTTACGGTTATGTTGGATTACATAGTAATATAACTAACCAAATCATAATCGCATCTGTTGATTATGTTACGTAGATACAACTATATAACTAAACCGGGTATACTACGGAAATAAGAAAAGAAGGGGTAAACTTTTAAGGTAGACCTCTAGGGTAGAGCTTCTGGTATAAGCTTTAGTGGGATTATTATCTACACGTGATAAACCACGTGTGGATAATATCACGTGTGGATAATATCACGTGTGGGTCCGTACTAAAAAGATATAATCAACGTAACTATACAATCAAATCGCAATCGTCTCTTTTGATTATGTAGAAATCGCAATCGAACGGCTGATTATGATTTTATAGTTATTGCCATGTCTGACTGTACCTATTAGTGTAGCTACCTTAATAGAACTAATAGAAGATGTAGAACCTATTCCAAACTATACGCTGACTATGCCTCTCATGGACTTGTTTAACTATACTTTATTAATCTTCTAAAGTGTAAGAAACTAACTGTATCCTGCTATAGAACGTTTAGAGGCTTTAGTGTCGATCATTACACCCATAAACTTTATGGAGGTGTAGCGTAAGGTTATATTATACGCAAATGGGTCTGTGTTAGTAAGGAATGTATCTATTATAGTATTAATAGTTATAACTACGTGGCTATAAGCTCTGTTGGCCAGTTCTAAAGCTATAGCGGTCACATTGTCTAGTTCGATCTTACCATACGAAGTATAGTATACTGTGGCCTAGTCGTCCTTGTTTAGTAGAGTATTAGGGTCCATGTTAATTACCAGAGCGTTAAATGCGTTGGTAATCTTATTGTCCTTGTTATTGTCCTCGTCGTCGTCGCCTTTATAGTCTATAATGTATTGCTTTATTCGCTCCTAGAAGCGGTCCTTAAACTTGTTCTTAAACTTAGTCTTAGACTCTTCTTGCTCCTCCTTGGTATATTTCCATAAGCGATATCCTTTCTTGTTATATATAAAGCAACGTAGTTTCTGTTGATTGCGGTTATATAGGGGGTTACTACAGTTATTATAGTTGTTGCGGTCGTAGTTGTTATCTCTTTTATAGAATTATCAATCTGTAAAGAAAGCTTGTGTCTTCTCCGCATGCTCTTTCTCGTATGCCGTAATAGACGATTAGAGTTTGTTAATAAGGGCTCTAAGGTTATCCAGTAGGTTAGAGACTGCATATCTATATACTAGTATTCCTTGGCACAAAGTAATGATTTTATTATAATGGAAGTCTATGGTTTGTAAGGTAGGTCTAAGGCCATACTATAGTTAATAAAGTCTGTAGATTAGCAATTAGAGGTATTCGCTTATAGACTTATCTGTATTTTCTGCCATTACTATTATAAGTGTAATGGTATTCTACTCGTCTAGGTTCTTATGTTAAAATCCTAGTCCTTTAAAGAAATTCCAAAGGTGCTTACAAGCTTTGGCAAATAGTAGGTAAAACAGTTGGTTTATATAGAAGTGGTCTAGAGCTAGTCCTTTTAACATAGTAGGGAATGCCTTAAGGTAAGCTTCTTAGGGTACATCCGCTCAATTATAGATATCATGGAATATTGTTAATTTATAGTTAAGGCTTTTATTTATGCCACCATATTTCTGCTCCTCCGTGTATATCTTAGCTATATTTGCAATTTCCTTTCTATAGCCAGTTATAGTAATAGGGCGGTTCTCCTTGTCCGTAGGTTATTTGTAGAGTTGCTATATTATTATTACGGGTTAAGGCGTAACAGATAGTATAAAGGTAGAGGTAATTATAGATTAAGGTATAGTGGAAAGTATAGGCACTAAAGAACGTCTTACTTGTTACTCTTCTAGAGTTCCGTATATCTTATAATACTAGATACTTCTTAACTTAATGCCAGTATTAAACTTTTTCTTAAGTGCGTTTATCTCTTCTCTAGTCCATTCCGTTTGGTCTTCTTCTTATACTATATTGTATAAGGATTAAGGGAGTGATTTGCCTTATTTATAGTTAGTATTAACCTATACTCCTCTAGTATTTAGATAATCGCGTAGTTTCTAAAGCCAGTATAAATAGATTTGCGTAAAGATATTAACCGTAAAGTCCTTAAAATCTCCCTAAAACGATTCCCAGAGTGTTAAGTCTAGCTAGTCGTGTATCTCCGTATATACGTACATCTTACATTGTACGTAGTTAGTCAGCTCGTCCTTAGTGACTTCCATTAGGTTAATTCCATCTTCCCATTTAGCTACTTCTTCCTCCTAGTCTTTCTCTATTCCTAACATCTTATATTTTATGTATTATTTAGGTAGATAAGGGTGTTCGTAGGGTAAAGGTAGGGGAACGGTTAAGGAGGCGGTTGAGGAGGCGGTTAAGGAGGCGGTTCGAGTTGTTTAAGTAGGGTAAGGTATTTTACACAGTAATTCTTCTAAAATAGATAGAACGAGATATCTAGAAGTCGTTGTGGATACCAGACAAGTACTCCTAGGTAGTTTCTCTTCTTCTCTTTAACTAAAATAGGCTAATATAAAAGGTGGATAAGTATAACTATCTTCCAATCTGCTATAAGGTGGACAGTATAACTGTCTTCTAAGCTATCTGCGTGTTTCCTAATCTATGCGCGCTCACTAATCAGTGTTGGTATGCTTTAACACAGTGCAATAGACGTAATATACGTATAGTGCGGTATGTAGTTGGATTCTTCTTGTTCTATCTACGCGTCGCGTAGATCACGTGCTTTACGCACGTAATATACGAAACGAATATCTACCGACAAGTATCTTATAAGATCTTTAAGATCGCCGCCTCCCTATAGTGTCTCTATAACCTATCCAGCAGTTCCCTATAGGGTATCCATTATAGAAGGGTTATCGCCTATACTAGTCTCTATACCCATCTTGCTATAAAATAGGGGTTGGATTTAATACTCCTTTGGGTATAGAGCGTATACTATTTCTCCTAGAGCTACATCTTCTAGGATATCTTTTAAGCTTATTAGTAAAATACGCCCTTCTAATTCTTTATTATTCTACTATTTAAAAGCTCCTATCTTAAAGCGTATTTTAAAATCTGCTTCTATAAGCTAAGGGTATCTAAGAATAAGGTCATAGCCTATAAAATTAGCCACCTAAAAGGGTTACAGGCCAACCACCTTGGTGTGGTTATATATATTAGCCACTAACACTATAAGCTTATAGGCACTATATAGTTTAATCTAATACTTATCTAGAAACCCTACGGTTGGTTTCTGCTACCTTAGCAATAGGATAAGCTTATACTCTTTTACCGAATTATATTATATAAGATTAATTTCGGCGCTACTGTTATATAGTGCTTAAAACTAACATACCTCACCTATAGGGAGTACTATTTCTAGCTTAATAGTAATATAAAGAGTCTCTCCTTCTATATCTTGCTCTAGTTATAGCCAGAAGAGGTCCGCAATTAGGGCTTTTCTTTTTTTAGATTATTAGTACGGTTATTACCCTGCTTATTTTTCTAATTTGGTTTTCCTCTAGAGAAGTTTTCTCTTGACTTTTTAGAGTGTTCCCATAAGGGTGCCAGATAGGTATTAGGTTGGCCCTAAGAGTTTTTCCCATTACTTAAGGTCCCTAACTTTAACTATTCTAAATTTCTCTTTAAGAACGGCTTCTTTAGAGCTTGGGTCTGCCCTATATTACTACTAGAGTACCCGCGCTTCTAGTTACCCCCCAGCTTCTTACTAGAAGAGGTCTAGTTTCTTACTACATCCTTAGTATTTAGAACCGCTCGTTTAAAATCCATATATATAGTAATCCATAATAGGGCTCCCACACGCTTTATTTTATTATAAATTACTAGCTTAATTCTAGCCTAGATAAATCCAATCTTCTTTTTTTTATAAATACTACCGTCCTTATTTTTAAAGGGCTCTAGATCTATTAATTAAGCATAAGTTTCTACAAAGTTTATAAACTGGCGGAAATTATAGCGGTTAAGCTATATCCTATTCTAGAATAGCTCTGTATTATTATATTATATAATATACAGATCTTAAGTCCATTTCTTTAGGAAGGTTTACAGCTATAGCTATATAGTAATTTACTCTTTATTAAGCTAATTAAGTGCGATCTAGTTTAGGGATTAGTCTTTAATCTTACTAATAATCCATTAAGTACGCTCTTTAGTATTGTTTTGTATTATTAGCATCTTAAAGAAGTTATCCATTTTACGAACCTAATCGTCCAACTATTAGGCGTTGGGTCTATAGCAGAGTTTTAGACTACTAAAGGCCTTAGTTAGTTAGTTTATATCCTTTTTCTATTTACTATATAGATACCTCTCTAAGTCTTCTATACCTCCTTAGGTAGGTATTAGGTAGCCCCTAGAAGGCCCTTAACCTTAGCCAGGTTATAAAAGATTTTATTTAGCCTAGATTAAGCTCTACTAGATCTAGACTTACCCCTAAAGGTTTCTAATATATTTATTAGTAGCTCCTTCCCGTATAGCTTCTAAGAGCCTTACGGCAGCTTCCCAATATCCTTCTTAGAGAGAATTAGTGTAGGGCTTTTAACTTTCCAACCTTAGACCTAGGGAAGCTCTAGCTATAGAAGTAGTATTAGTACTAATAGCTAATATGGGTTTCCCTATAAAGCTTAAGTCTTAAATTAGTGGTTAGGTTGGATTACCTAAAGAGGTAAGCCTACTTAGCTTATAAGCAGTCTATGTATTACTACTATGCTAATTATAGGCTAGTGGTCTTCCGGGAGGGTTCCGGTTAGGTCCCTAATTAGGCGTATTAGTATATTCCTCTAGCATTTCTAATTTAGGGGAAGATCTTAGTATTACCTTTAGCACTTAATCTTCTAATTAGCCTAAGTGGGGCTAGAGGGGTTCCGGTTACTTTCTAGTAGTATTATAACTGTTATAGAGGGTATCTGCGTTTTCTTTAGCGTTACTAGTAACTGTAGGTATACAAGAGTTTTTAAGCTCTTAGTGCATCTGGGTATTAGGGCTTATTCAGCCGTCTTACCTAGAGGTTTATATTGTCGCAATCTTTTACTATTAGAGGGACCTTCCTGCCTTAGCGCAACGGCTTTCTATAAGGTATTTATGGAGTTTCCATTTAGGTTATTATGAGATTTTAAGGGAGAATAGTAGATGTAAATAAAAGATATAAATAAATAATCTAGTCCTTAGAGCTAGCTGCCCTTCTAAATAGAGTAGGAAGGATTTAAATATAAGGGGACTTTGTAGATAGGGGGCTATAAGGCACAATTATGGAACAGGATAGATTGGTAAGAGAGACAAATCCTTAAGGAGGTAAGGCCTTAGGGATTGTGGAGACTATATACTACGGGCATGTGCCTCTGTTACGTAACCGGCGACCATCTGAGGGGCGTCTGGGGGTTATCCTAAGGGCAACCCAAGGTGTCTATAATAATATCCCTTACAACTAGACAATTATATAAAACCTTAAACGGCGCTACCCTTCTTCTCTTTTCCTTTCTCTAGCTTTAGATCCTTATTTATAGACTACCAATTATATAGGCTTGCGCGTCCCTCTTGCCGTATACGTGCCTCAATTAACTAAGTCGCTAATATTATAGTAGTAAATAGTAGCTGGGTTAAAGATAAAAGAAGAAGAGAGGTTAAATAAAGTAAAGTACTATATAAAGAAGGAACGCATAATGTAACGGAACCTTGTAGCAAGAACTACGGTGGGTCCTGTTATTAGGCCGGGTATATAGATATAAACAGATTAACAACGTAATAATAACTAGTAGAGTGGTTGCCTAATAGATTAACTCTAATTGTATTCTGAGATTTACTATGAAGAGAGAACTATCTGGGTAGGGACTGTGGTCCTTTAAATACACAACTATACGCCTAAGAAATCCCTTTGCTCCATAAGGTACGTATGCTCTGTCTGCTCTGTCCTATAGATTACACAGATTACATAGATTATATAGATTACATTATATAACCTTGGCTACTATTGTGGAAGGGTACGGTGTCTCTTAGATAGGAAGTCAGAATGCTATCAGTCAGTCTGTCTGTCTGTCTATCTGTCGGTCGGTCGGTCATAATCAGTTAAAAGTAATCAGTAAAGCAGTCTGTAAGAAAGGAAAGAAAAGAATATATTCCGGTAGGTTCGTGATCATATGTAAGAGGGAGGGAAGCCAAAGGCTCTATAAATATAGGAAAATGCTAAGACAGTAGGCGACGTCTAATCTACACCACCACATACCTCCCCTACCAAGAACGTTGTCCCCTAACGTTCTACCCTACAGAAGAATAGCTAAACAAAAGTATAGTAAAAGCAGAATAGAAAAAGGAAAGCACATAATAGAACGCAGGAAACCTCTTCTCCTAGTAAGATACCTATCAGACACGCGCTGAATAAATACACCCATTAGCCGTACTAGTTGCCTATGCGCTATACCCACCAGCGTTACTGGTCGAAAGCATAAATGCACGCACTAGCCGCCCTAATCGCCTGTGTACTACGCCTACTAGCGGTACTAGTCAAAAGCGTAATTCTGCAGCTGTTATAGCCCTATAGAACTATTCTACGATATCCTTCTGTTATCCATAGCTAAGATCCAATCTTCCTACTAGCAGTAACTAGGACAGCAGTAAACCAGAAATAATAACGGCAGCAGTAACAGCAGTAACAGCAGTAACAGTAATGGTAGTAGAAACAGTAATAAAAGCAGACAGTCAGCGCGGTAAAATAAAATAGAACAGTCGGCGGTAGAACACTCGGTAGAAGAACTCGGTAACAGTTAGTAAGCAGTAGGACATCCAGTAATAGAACTTTTAATAGCAGAAATCTTAATAGCGGCAGTTGGTTGATGATAGTTGGTTGGTAGCAGTTGGTTAAAATAGCAGTAGCAGAACAATCGGAACAGTGGAACGGAACGGTTGGTAGAAACAGCAGTTATAATTTAGAATAACAGCAGTAGCAGTAGTAGCAGTGACAGAACGGTTAACGGCATTTGGTCAGTAGCGGTCGGTCAGTGGCGGCTAGTCGGACGGCGGCGGGGCGATTAAAACGGTATGGTATGGCGGCCAGGAGAGCAACAGCAGAACAGTTAAAACAGCATTAGGCCTAGAACAGGTCGGTCAGAACAGTTATCTAGCAAATCTCGCAGCGGTACAGATCCGGCACAGTTAGATAGAACAGTAGAGACGGAACAGTTAGTCGAGACAGCAGGGACGAAATAGCTGGACGGAATAGTGGCAGTAGCAGCGGTGACGGTAGGGCAGTTAATCAAGATAGCAGAGGCTCTGGCTTGGTTTAATTGTTTAGTTAGTTATTTGATATTAAAACTCTGCATCTAGCTCTGCGTCTAGCTGTGTATCCAGCTGTGCATTAGTAGCTCTGCATTGCATACTCTACGTTCGTGTCTACGTGCGTGCCCGTATGCGTGTCTGCGTGCCTGCCTTGACTGCCTAACGAAGACTGTCTAACTGGTCGGCGACGACGTGCTGCAACTAATCGTTCGGTCGTTCGATTAAGGTAGAAAGTTGGCCCAGTTAAAAGCTCTAATTGTCCTAACTTAAATGCGAAGACGGCGTTCAACTAATTGAGATTTGATAAGGCCCTAGCTTAACTTAAGGCGTCTTCTGTTATACGTACGACCTAGGCTCTGCATTATCGCATGCTTAATTAAAGCTTTTGAATCCGTTGACGTTCCATTGAGGCTCTATATCCATAGGCTCTGTACCTGCGGACAGTTGATCAAGACTCTGGCTATGCAGCCGTTCGGTCAAAGCTCTACATCTATAGTCAATTAAGGCTCTCAGTGTCCACCAGACATCTAATCCAGAGACCTGTCCTAAGACTTCCTCCTTCGCGAGCACTAATGGCAGCTTCCTCTAAACTATTACCACAGGCCTAGTGCCCCTGTAAGACGTCCTTAATAGCTACTTTCTTTCCTTTCAGAACCGTCTTTACTCTTAGCTTCTTTGGCGCATCCTTAAACTTTTACAACTACTTCTTTACCCCAGCTGTTAGCAGTACGCTTATATATCCTTAATCTTCTTCCAGCTTAAGAGCCTTCTTAGGATTATCTTCTACTTTTAGTCTCTTAATTACTATCCTGCTGGCTCTACGTTTTACCTAAGTCGTCCTTAATATTATCTGGTGTCAGCTTCTTAGTTATTATAACTGCCTCCGTTACATATCCCTTGCCCTTATATCCACAATGCAGTCCTTTATCAAAACGACCTCTTAAGGAAAAGCGCTGGCTCCTGTATATCCAAATCCTATTCTCTTTGTAATCCTTAACAAGATCCTTTACTAGTTTATCCTAATACGGCTTAGTCCTATCTTCGGTCGTATAAGGATGGTTTAGGCTTATTATAGTCAGCTGCGTCCTATATGCGATCTCTTACAGAGCATCTTTATCACTGCCTCTTTATATACTACTTTGCCGTTTCCGTGGTACTTAATCACTAATATTATGTTATTACTTTTATATAGATCCCTTCCTTACCGCAGTATCCGTTCTTGTCGTGCAGCTAGCGCAGTACTGAATTCGGATGGCAGTAATAGTTATACTGCAATTAGTTGTCGTTTAAATAAGGAATAAGGTCAGCCTAGTTAAAGGCTCTAATTTAACAACATTCGACTGACTTAATTCAGTGACGGTGACGTGCTAATATTAAGACTCTGGCTTAATTCGACTCTCTGATTAACCATAGCTTCTATATAGTCATTTAATTAACCAAGGCTTCTATGCAGTTATTTAATTGACCAAGGCTTTCGTATAGTCGTTTAATTAAGGCTCTGCGTCTAGCTCTGTATTATATAATCAGCTCTACATCCATACAATTAACTAAGGCTCTTTGTGCCGTTCTTATTATATAGCTGGCGCATTTAAATTCTAGGGGCGGTGTAGAGTTCTGCCAGCTCTATTGCTGAATAGACCAATTAGGATTTTCCGTCCCTAAAATAGAAAATCGCTATTAGTTCGTCAACAGGCGGTAAGCTAAACTAACATCTTTTGCAGTAGGTTAACGCGTTTAACAACGCGTCACAGTTAAGAAAGTAAATATAAAAGGAGCTTTAGGAAATACAGTAATTAAGCAAACAAAATAGAAATCTTTTATACAGTCGTTACCTGCGTCCCCTCCCCTACCTTAGAACTTAACTGTCCCCTAGTTAAACATCCTACACCTACTATAGAGCCTGCTACGGAGCCTACTATTAATAGCTAACCTAGTCAAGCGTCCGTCTCTAAGACCGTCTCTAAGGATTAAAAGATTTATTCTTCTTCCTAGCCTCTGCCGTCTTATCCACAGGCCGTAATATAATCTAGATGCATTCTCCTGGTCGTACATTCTTCTCCTGCGGCAGAGCTTGCGGCTTAACGGTTGTCCTAGTTGTACAGCTGTCTCTAGGGGTTAGGCAAGTCTGCGGACGTTGCTGGTTAGGCGTTACTAAATCTATAGGCCGTACTTAATAGTAGTCCTCCCAGTTTGTGCTTATTTTGTTACTGTTCTTCAGCACTACTCCATTATGGAAATTAGTAAAATCCGCTTATTCTATAGGGGCTTGTTTCTACGTCTGTCCTTAGCCTTCCCTTTTTTAATTTAGCTGTCCATCTAAGCCTATTCCTTAGTGCGTATAAAGCCAGTTCTTAATACCTTCCAGCTGTTCTTTATTGCCAAGCTACGGAAGCTCAGGTCCAGGTTATTCGCGTATTCCAGCTACTAGTCTTCCTTAATTAGACAGATATACAAATCCTTACTAAATAAGATCCTTTAAGCCTTAACATTTATACTTAGTAAAACGGTAACTTCCTCTATATCCAGAACAGGTCTGCTGGCCTTGTCTTTACATACCTTACTAACTCCATACGTCCCACTATGGTTGTCCAAAGGCGGTAGAATCTTGCGGATATCGGGGATCTTGCGGATATTAGCAGTCTTGCGGAACAAAGGGAGCTTAGGTGCTATTCTGCCAGTCTTTATATCCTAGTACTAAGCTATATCCTTATACCAGGCTTTAAACTACAGCCTAATTTAGTAGCATCGCGTGCTTCCTTAGGTCCAGAAGTCTTCCTTCCCTTTAGCAGTTAAGCTCATTCCCTTACTGCCGTAGCTCTTATATAAGCTGGACATTCAGGACATCTTCTTCCAGAAGAACAGCTATTCGCTTAACATTCTCTACAGCTATTATTCTCAACTCTACAGCCTCCTTCAGCCTTTTAAATATAAGGGTACTAGGCTCGTCTGCTACAGCTCCTATCTTTTCTATTACGTACCTGTGGTATTCAATAGGGAGTCCTTATATAAACCACCACCCTTTCTCTTGCTTAGTAAGGTTTCCTACAGCTACCGCTCTTACTAAAATAGTAGTAAAGTCGTGTATATAGTAACGCAGCTCGCCTAGCTGTTCCGCAGATTTTTAAATAAAAGCTTCTACAAAGTCTCTTATCTCCATGCGTTAGTAGTAGTTATTTACTTAGTATTCTGCCCTAAGCTTTCTTACAAGCTCCATCTAATTGCCAGCTATAAATTCAGGCAAGCTTTAGATCCACACCCCTATCCAGTAATTATAGTACTTTGGAAGGCCCTAGTGCTTCTCCTCACTCATTACATAATATTAGGTGCATAGCCGTTCATACTATTTAATAAACTGCGACACGTTTTACCCTATAAAGTAGGGAGTTCCAACAGTTCCTAGGGCTGGTATAGGTTAAACTATAACGCAGATCTTGTCTTAAGCCATTAACTGCTAGTTACAAGGTAATATATCCTTAGGAGCTTATAGGTGATCCCTATAGCTTTCATCCTTTATCTACTAAGGGTCATTAGTCCTAGGTATCACAGGTAAACACTATAGTAGGTCTGTTTACATAGCCATAGTCTTAATAGAGGATGTCCCAAATAACTGTCCTGGCGGGACATTAACAGGTACATACTTTGGCTGGTCTACTTGTACAGCTATGTCCCTAATAGAAGGCGCCTGCTTCTTAATACCTAAGGGGAGGTCTTCCTAGGAGAGCACGGAATCTTTATCTTCTACCACTACTGGGTCTTAATACGTCCATCTGTTTTAGCCTGCTGTCGTTCTATACGGTAGGTCCTTACAGAGTGCCTCTAGGGCCGCTGCTAACATAATCCAGATAACTTAAAAGAGGACAAAGCTAAGCCAGAATAGAAAGCTTTTAAAGGCAGATCCAATCTCGTGTGCTTATAGCCTTACTTGGTATTATCTCTGTTCTTAAAGGGCAGCGCTAGCTTCCTTCGCCGCCAGATATCTTAGATCTCATTTCCATCTAACTAATTAGCCCTTGGCTTATTATCTCTGCATCTTTAATAACGTTCTAGCCATACTCATGCGCGCATAGGTGGCGAGATTTTGACTGCTAGTAGTTATCTGATTAGCCAACTGGTTCGCTTAACGCTAAATTTCTAAGTATAGGCACTAAACCCAACTCCTAAAACCTTTTAACCTATACCATTTTGCTTCCTATTACCACTCTTTAGCCTATACGTTAAGTCTGGCTATCCGTCTTTTCTACTGTCTTTCTGTTTAGGGTCTGCTTAGTTCCCCTTATTATCTAATACTGCCTAGTTCTCTAGTTCTCTAGTTCTACCGTCTTATCTGTTAGTTCTTCTACAGTTAATTGTTCTTCTACAGCTAGCGGTTCTTTAGCAGTTATAGTATATTCCTACGTGTCTTCTGTATATGTAGCACTAGACTTCTAATCTAAAGAGCTTGCCATTATCCCTACGTGGAATGCCAAATAATATATAAAAGGGTATGGTGTCTCTTAGATAGGAAGTCAAAATGCTATCAGTCAGTTAGTCAGTCTGTCTATCTATTAGTCGGTCAGTCATAATCAGTCAAAAGTAATCAGTAAAGCAGTCTATAAAAAAGGAAAGAAAAGAATGTATTCTGGTAGGTTCATAATCATATATAAGAGGGAGGGAAGCCAAAGGCTCTATAAATATAGGAAAATGCCAAGATAGTAGGCGACGTCTAATCTACACCACTATACTATTCCTTATTACATAGTTCCACTAAATCTATCCTAAACTGTGCCTGTATTAACCAACTAGCTTCCACCAACTTCTCTCCAAGTAGTTATAATACCATACTTAAGCTGTCCGTAACACTATCTCCCTTCTCTTTATCTTCATCCTTAAAGATTCCTAACATCTCTAAGTTATCTACTAGAGGTATAATGTCCGTTTAATTAATCTGGTTAATATCCTTACTTATTATACCTAAAGCTTCTTCTTCTTCTTCTATAGCTCGTCAGTCTCGTACTATTACTACAATACTGTCTCTAGGTAAGATAATGCCGTCTCTATATTCTTGTTGTGCGAAAAAGGGGTTGGTTTGTGTTGCGCTGGCAAGTCCTTTATCTTAACAACCTTTCTTTTACTTAAAGTGCACTAAAGTAAACGTTCGATTATCCTATAACGTTCACTCCATCTCTAACGCTAAGTGTACGCGTCCTATAACTTTTAATAGTCTTCAGGTTCCCTAAGTAACTTATTATAGGGTCTTATGTTTAATCTACCGCTAAGAAACTTAATGGTAAGCTTATAAGTGCCTTAGGCGAGATTTATTATCTTTAAAACAAGGACCATGCTTATGCAGAGCAGGTAAAAGATAAGAAGTGCCGCGCTCTTAAAGCCCGTGCCTCTACTTATACTTAACTGCTTCGTCTTAAGAAGGTTCGCAAGAAGGTTCATTCTAAGGAGTGGAAACTTGTTTAATAGGGTCTGTCTAAGCTGGGTAACAAAAGAATGGACTTTCCTCCTGTAAGGGAAACAACTCTAAGTAGCTTGGCAATTGCTCCTCTTAGGTCCCCCTTAGGTAACTCATTCTTTAGTGATCCTTCTTTATTAATACTACCTAACCTACTTTCTTCTAATACTCCTATATCTTTCCTATAGCGTTCTTTAGGTTGCTTAGTAGTTCCTAGGTAGTCTTACTATAGCCTATCTACTTTACTTTATACTATATTTCATCATCTACATTCTTATAACTAATAATCTTTAAAACTTGCTATTTGTCTTCTTCTTGCCCTCTATACGTGTCTGCTTTATAGACTAGTGGTTTAATATTTCCATATGCTAGCTCTAGCATTGCGATGTGCTATATAGGGTAAATTTTTATTTTGGCTAGTAGGTTTAACTTAAATATAACTAATAAAATTCTTTGCGTAATTTTAAAAGGTCCTAGTCTAACATAGTCTAATTTCTTACTTGGTTGTCGACTCTTAAAAATTTTATATAGTAGCTATACTTTATCTCCCTCCTTAAGATCTGGTCCCTTAGATCTTTTAGCGTTATAGTACCTTTTTATTCACTCTTATACTAGTTTAGCTGTTTCTTTAAGGTCTGCATAAAGATTCATTAAAGTCTCTATTCTTTCTTTAGCTGTGCTACTTGTCTTCTTTACTTAATATAGCAATAACAATGATCTTAGCTTGTACCCGTAATTTGCCTTAAATAGTAATGTTCCCATTTCTTCTTGTGGTGTTATATTGTATGTAAACTGTATAACTGGTAATAATGATACCCAATTATTCTATATATAGTTAATATAGTGCCTTAGATACTGTTCTATTGTCTAGTTTAACCTTTCTATTTATCCATCCGTCTGCGGATAATACGCCATTAAGGTTGCTGCGCAAACTCCTTATTCCGCCAAGAATACCTCCTAAAATGCTGCTATAAATCTCAGATCTCTATCTAATATAATCTTATTTAGTACTCTGTGTTTTATAAATACTTCCTTAATATAGATTCTAGCGACATCCTCTACTAATATCTCTTCTATGCATGCTATAAAGTATCCCCACTTTATAAGCTTGTCTACTATTACTAAGATTGCATTATAATCTTGTCCTATAATAGGATCTTTTAACTTTAGTAACTTAACAATAAAGTCCTATAATATGACTTCCTATAGTCTTTCTGGTATTTTAATAGGTTGTAGCCCTCCATACGGCTTATGCCTTATTAGTTTGTTTCTTTAGCAATCTAGACATTCTCTTGTGACTTATCTTGCTAGTCCCTAGATTTCTTAAATAATATATTCCTTTTAAAGTCTTAACACTAAGCCTATAGCTCCGTTATGTCCTTAAGTTAGTCCCTTGTGGAATAACTTAATAAACTCTTTTGCAATAGACCTTAGAATATAAGTTGCTTCTTTATTTTTATACTGTTTCTTGTCTAGATCCTCTACCTATACCTCCTAGATCTTCTATGTTTAATTACTCTCTAGTAATTTATAGATCTGCCCTTCTCTAATTGCTATAATCTTTAGATAATTATATCTAATTAATCTGTCTTAATCCTTTCACAACAAAGCTCCCAATAGCTTTTTATTATTTTGTAGTTTAGCCTTCCTACTTAAAGCATCTGCTCGTGCATTGTCTGTACCCTTAGTATACTAAATTTTAAAATAGTATTCTGTAAGCATTTCCACCTATCTAATCTATCTTTAGTTAAGTTTCTTTGTTGTTAGGAATCCTATAAGGTTCTTATAGTCCGTCTTAACCATAAATGGTTTCTCTATACCTTATAAGAATGCTTTCTATTCTCTTAATACTATAACTATACCTAATAACTCCTTATTATAGATGTCATAGTTTAGTTCTAGTAATGTTATTTTTTAACTATAGTATGCTACTAGATGCCATGCGTCCTAATACTTCTATAGCAAATATGCTCCTAGTATAAAGTCTAATATATCTATCTTAACAACCATTTCTAACTTTGGTTAGTAGATTTTAAGGACTAATTCTTAGGTAAACAACTCTTTAAGTTCTTAGAATAGCTTTTTCTACTTACTACCCCAAACCTATAGTTCCTCCTTTTTTATTAACCTTATAAATGGCTTAATGCTTTTTAACTATTATGCTATAAACCTCCTATAGTAATTGCAAAACCCTAGAAACAATCTTAACTATATAACATTCTTTAGTTCTTACCAGTTTACTATAGCTTTAACTTTCTTTAGGTCTATGCTAATTTTTCCTAGTTTAATAATAAATCCTATAAAATTGGTCTTTCTTGTAAAGAATTCGCATTTTTTAACTGCTACTGGCATTTGTTCTTCTTGTAGTCTCTCTAAAACCCATTTAATGTGTCCCTTATATTCTTTCTCGCTCTCTAAGTAGATAATAATGTTATTAAGGTGTTCTCCTAATATACTATTAATTCATTTCTGGAATATTACTGGTGCATTTATAAGCCCAAACTGTATAACTAATGGTTTGTATAGTCCTTTCTTTAACCTAAAGGCTGCCTTCTATTTGTCGCCTTTCTTAATTCTAATCTAATAGTACGCCTACCTTAGATCTACCTTTATAAAGATCTTTACATTGCCTATTCTGTCTTAGATTTTGCTAATTAAGGGTAAAGAATACCTATCCTTTCTAGTAATGCTGTTTGACTGTCTGTAGTCTATACACATCCTAAGTTTTCTGTTTTTCTTTAGGATAAACAATACTAGATATCCTGCTAATAACTGCAATGGTCTAATATATCCCTTTTATAAGTTCTCCTGGATAAACTCCTTAAGCGCCACTAACTCTGTTTTAGTAAGCTTATAGATTAGGAAGAACTTTAGACTAGTTCCCTCTTCTAACTCTATCTTATGGTCCCATGCTGTATATTCTAACAGCTTTTTACTTTCTGGTAACTATAACTTTCTACTATACTTGTGGTATCTCTTTAGTACATAACTTAAGTCTCGCTTAGTCTCTTCGTATATTGCTCTAACTTAGTACTATACTAACTTGGTTTGCTGTTATATCTTGCGTTATTAAGTATCTTTAATATCAACCTAACCTATAACCTAATTAACCTTTAGATTATATTCCTATAACTAAGGCATCCCTAGTATCGCCTTATCCTTTCCCAACGGTAGGATATTAAAAGATACTTTAACTGGTCTCCCTTTAATAGTTAACTAAATAGGTCCTATTTTAAGATTAATAATGCCTTCTCTGTAGGCTATCTAATCTCCTAAAATTGTTATAAGTGGATATAGGTATTTCTTTTATCTATATAGTAACCCTATTCTCTCTACTACTGCTAGTAATATATAGTTTCTTATTACTCCACTGTCTATTAACGCTTTAAACTACTAATCTTGCCACTTAACTTGTAAGTTTAGGTATTATTCTTAAATTCCTTTAAGGGTTTAAGGCTCTACTACTGGTTCCCTCTAGTCCTATAGGCCTCCCCTTTTCCTAACTATTGGCTACTAGATCCTATTTGTACTTAGTCCACTTTTAGCTAATATTTAGTTTGCTTTTTTTCCTCTATATGCTATAAATAAGTGTTCTCTAAACAGTCCCACCACTATTGTCTATCTAGGCATTCTTCCGTAAAGGATCTTCTAGGTTAAAGTATTAGGTCCCCTTAGCTCTATACTTCTACTGGGTGCTATCTATATATATACTTAACATCTTTAAACCGCTTTTCTTCTAGTGCCTAATATATTCTTACTAGGTATTTCTGGTTTTTATCTTTTAGTGCCCTATATATGTTGCATATATTATTTATATAAGCTATCCACAATAGTGTATAATACGCTGGGTGACTTGGGTTAACTCTTGGCTTATCTTTATCCTTAAGTTTAAACCTATACCTAGTCGCCCTAACTACTGGTATCTCTACTATAGGTACTAAGACTTATTATTTACTTCTCTAGTCTCTAGATCCCTCTTCTAGGTTCCTTAATATTATAATTAATACTCCTTTAATATAACTTATACGTTTTTCTATAATGGGTTGGTCTTAGATAACTTTTTTATCTAGCCACATATAAAAGTCTTTCTATTTATTATTATGTCGTTGCCTATACCACTTTCTATATAACTAGTTTAGTATATATAGTCTATCTATAAAAAAGTACCTTATTATTACTGCATTATAATATCCTTTAGTGTGTCTTTTTTTAAATATAACTGGAATATCTAGATTCTCTTCTTATTCCAGTTTATCTAACTACTTTACTCTAGGTGTCCCTGCACTAGGCCTATTAATAACTTTTTATATAGGTGCTCTGTCCCTTATATAACTTAGCATAGCTAACCTCTTGTCTAGCTTTTGCTCTTACTATGCAATAATTCTTTGCCTAAACTTATCCATAGTTTCTTGTTTTCTATGTCTTGTAGCTAGATCCTTAAAGTCATCTTGCTTCCTAATCTTAGTATTAACTTTTTAATCTTTAAGCTAAATACTGTATTTACCTAGAATTACTATGGTCCTTATTTGCTTCTTAAAATCTTAGCTTCCTAATAATGTTCTTATTTGTTTCCTAAACTTATAGTTCTTAAACTTACGTCCTATACTTATTTGTTAATTACTAAACTAAGCTACTACTCTTTCCTATTGGCTTTTGTTTATTATAGGCTTCTAAGCTATCCTTATTACACCTAGCAAGTCTAGAGCTTTCCTTATCTCCTCTTAAGAATCTTAGACCTATAGCCTTTTACCTTTTATAAGTGGTAAGCTAGCACTAGCAGTTGTCTGCTTATTTAATTATCTTTAGATATTACTTCTTCCATCTTATAAAGTAATGGAAATTATATCTAACAGTATTATAATACCCGTTACTAATCCGTGTTCTATAGTATTTTCAGTCTCTGCTTCTGTTGCATTATTAAGGTATAAGTGCTCCTAGTTAGCCCCCTTTTCTTCCTTATTACTATTAATTAATAAGTACTCTAACTCTATTATTATTATTACCAATCTTTATCCGTATATTGCTTTAATATCTTAATCTAGCTTATAGAGTTAATCTTATTCTTTATCTAACTCTGTAGTTTCTTTAAGTTCTCTTAACTCTAGCTCTTATAGCTAATAGCTTACGCCATACTTAGCGTCTTTATAAATTTGGCATGCGTTATTATAATAAAACGCGAAGTGCTTAATTAAACACTCCTTAGTCCTGCGTAATATCCCTATATCTGCGTTATTATACTCTAATAACCTAGTGCCCTTTACCGCGTAGTTACTCTAACTACCTCTATAGTCTCTAGCAAAATAACCTTGTTTTCCGCAATTTATATAAGCTCTATTTTTAAACCATTTTTCTTATTATGGAGTCCGCCTAAATGTCTTCTGCTACTAAGATCCCTAGTTTAGCCTCTGCTCCCTAGTCCTATAATTACTTAATTCTTAACCTCTAGGTTTCTATAGTTTCTTTATCTATCTCTTAGATTCTTTAGTACTACTTAGGTTTATTAGCTCTACGCCATTCCATAGTTTTTGGCTTTATATTTACTAATGCATGCTCTACGCCTTATATAACTATAGAACTCTATCTTGCCCTTTCTTAGCTTGTTCCCTTTAATAGATCCTATTATTAATCTTTATTACTTAATCTATTAACTCTTTTAGAGTATCCACATCTTCTATTAGGATAATTGCGTCTTAGACTTTAACCTTAAGTCCCTGTTTATACTATGCCATAAGCGCCTTATTATTCCATTTAACCTATATGGCTAGTATCTGAAACTATGTTATATACTCTATTGCTAAGGTTTATTATACTAGGTTCTAAAGCTTTTGTTTTACTATAGTTATTACCTCTAAGTCTCTAAATATCTGCGTTAACCGTTCTATAAACCTGTTCTAACTGGCAAATATATACTATATATCTTGGTTAGTAGTTGTTATACCATTGGCCTGTATTTCGGTAAGATAAGGTTTAAACCACTTAAGTACTTATCCTATTAGAAACAATCCTGTGTACGCCACTTGGTCTAACAATGTTGCCAACTTTACTCTCTCCTATATAACCTTAAAATATATCTACGTAAGGAACCCTTTAAGCTTTAACTTCTCTCCCAAGAACCGTTTAATTAAAGGTAACTTAACCTTTACTGCTCCAATTCCATTAATATGTTCTTTAAGTATCCTATTATTGTCTTATAAGTAATTAACCATTTTCTATAACTGACCTTACATAACCATTTAAGAATCCGTGTCTGCTATACTGGTATCTCCGCCTAAGGTAGTAGCTGCCATTAATGGTATTATAACTAGTGCTTTGGGTGGCATATTGTTTAACTTTATTTAATACTATAACCTTAGTAGTGAATATATAACGGAACCTTGTAGTAAGAACTACGGTGGGTCCTGTTATTGGGCTAAGTATATAGATATAAATAGGTTAACAACGTAATAATAACTAGTAGAGTGGCTGCCTAATAGATTAACTCTAATTATATTCTAAGATTTACTATAAAGAGAGAACTATCTGGGTAGGGACTGTGGTCCTTTAAATACATAACTATACGCCTAAGAAATCCCTTTACTCTATAAGGTACGTGTGCTTTATCTACTCTATCCTATAGATTATATAGATTACACAGATTATATAGATTACACAGATTATATAGATTACATTATATAACCTTAGCTACTATTCCTTGTTATATAGTTCCACCGGATCCATCCTAGACCGTACCTATATTAACTAACTAGCTTCCGCCGACTCCTCTTTAAGTAGTTATAATACCGTACTTAAGCTGTCCGTAATACATAATTACGTATTATATAAAGAAATATATATATATATTCTATTCTATTCTGCATCTAGCTTAAAGTAAATTTTTTTTTCTTTATCTATATAATTAACTCTTCTCTATTAAAACTCTTCTATTACTATTTAATTCTACTTTTAATGCTTTAAGCATTTAAGTATCTTAATTATATTAACCCTAAGTTTTACTCACTCCTATAAAACCGTATAATGTACCCCAAAAAATATCTACTCTAGTTTATTACTTATAGCTAGGATTAATAGAATATTAATAGCCATTAATAAGAGTTATGGCCAATACTTATATTACTTATCTTAACACTACTATTTAAGAGGAGAAACCTTAATATAAAGTAGGTTCTTAGCGATATAGTTTTTATACTTATCTTAGCTCTTTAGGCGATTAAACTTATTAAGGTTCTTAATAAGCTGCTTATATAGATTAAGATCTTCTTTAGATAAGGCCTTCTTATATAATGCAGTACTTAATACTTATAGTAACCTAGGTATACCAAGCAACATCTAAAACGCTCCCTACTACCCTCCCTATAGCCCCTACCGCATATATAAGTAATTATTACCAGTCTTAGTATAGTATTTCTACCGTGCCCGTACTTTTCCTTCTTCCTACAGGTGGCGGAGGAAAACTCTTCCGCATGTGGCGATAATGTCACGTGGATATAGCGGGTGATGCTCGGGTAAACTTATTTTAGTAAGAAGAACTAATAAAAATAAGGTTTAGAGCATCGCCTTAAGTAACACTCCCTATAAAAGTTTCAATATTTTTAATCAATTCAATTCAATCGGGGCTTGCATATTGATTGAGTTGCCAAGCCAGCGAACTCTCAGTTGGTTGAATTGATTGAGTCTTGGCAATTAACTCAATTCAATAATGAAGCCTCGTTGATTGATTTGCAACCCTGCTGTCGTCATTCCGAAGAACGCCTGCATGAATTACAACTCATTAATGACGCAGTTACGGACGAAATGGGATTTTATTGGATGGCGAAGTGGCCATAATTAGAAAGAGGCGGTGAGAAACCGTAGCATCTGGGTCATGCGACCAATGGAAAGAAAGGAAAGAGGACGACATTTCGTTCCATTAAGGTTGCTGCTCTAAGTCTGAACTACTAGTAATTCCAAGGGGCCCGTCATGTTACGCAGCTGTTGAGCTTGCTGCGCTCAGCAATGCCATGAGAGATGCTTGCACGACATCTTGGTGGATAGCAACGCCCCAGACCTTCTTTTGCTCATTGCCGCTGGTGGTGCATTCTATGTAAGTTGCGGCTTTGACTTCCTTTCCCTCTCCAATGGCGTGCTCCTTATAGTCCGTAACATCGAGTACGAATCCTAGAGATTGGTTTAGAGCATTTGCCAAAGAGGATATCGCACCATTTCCAACCCCAGAAAGATGGTGTTGACGGCCATTCATAGCAATAACACCTCTGAACATGCGATTCAAGTTGGTGGATGAATGGGTTTGGCCAGGCCCAGATACTGGCGATGCTGAGCGATCGGCTGAAATATCGTAGTCAACAAGCTCAATCGTTGATTGTAAGTAAGTACCTTCGAAGAGCTGAATAATCTCCGTTGCTTTTAATTCGCGTGAGAGGTGATCGGCTTGTTTTTGCACTATTTTCGAGAAGGCGATTTGTAAACCACGTGGAAGGTCAAGGTTTAGGTGACGGAGGATGATCCAGGCGGCACCTCCTTTTCCAGACTGAGAATTAACACGAATAACTGCCTCATAGGTGCGCCCGATGTCGACCGGATCGAAAGGAAGGTATGGAAGCTTCCAAAGGTCCTCGTGTTTTGCTTTAGACAGTTCGCGAGCTGTAAATCCTTTTTTGATTGCGTCCTGATGCGACCCGCTGAAGGCACAAACGACTAGTTGGCCACCTACAAAAGTATTAACTTATCAGAAAACAAATCTAAACTTGGTATAGTAATTCGAGTGCAGAGTCACGTACCATATGGAGCCCGGGGATGCACCGGTATCTTCGTGCTTTTTTCAACGATATCGATGACCTTTGTGATTTCCGACTAAAGGCGAGTGTTAAATCGGCGCACTTGTGCTACTCTTGTACTTACGAAGTCGATCCCTGGGTGAATGCCCTGAGTATACAGATTGAGTGCAAGAGTGACAAGATCCGCATTGCCTGTTCTTTCTCCATTTCCGAATAGGGTACCTTCTACTCGATCAGCCTAGATAAAGTTAGGGTTCTATTCAGCAATCTAGATATGTTTACGAACCCCTGCCATCTGGGCTAATTCTGCTGCTGCAACAGCGCAGCCACGATCGTTGTGAGGGTGAAGAGATACACAAACATTCTGCCGTTCGGAGATATTGGTACAGAAATACTCGATCTGGTCTGCGTATATATTTGGCGGTGCACACTCGACTGTTGCGGGGAGGTTAAATATAATAGGATTCTGAATACTAGGCTCCCAAGCAGCCTTGACAGCTTCGCAAACCTCCAAAACGAAGTCCATGTCTGCAGAGCTTAGAATTAGTACACGGTACCTTCTCTATACGTAATTACATACTTGTATCTGAGAAGGTCTCAGGTGAAAATTCGTATGCCCACTCTGTATCTGTGAAACTGGGATCATCCGAGTCTTTTGTCAAGCTACGTGCTAGCTTTGTGCATTCAACTGCTAATGCTTTTGTCTGCTCATTAGTCATATTGAAGACAATTTGCTGAAAGCATGGCGAAGTAGCAAGATATAGATGGAGGATTGCTTTCTTCGACCCTTTCAAAGAGTTGACTGTACGACGAATAAGATCAGGACGGCACGGAGTAAGAACTTGGATCCAGATATCATCCGGTGTTAAACCTGGAGTCTCAATGAGCCGCCGTACAAAGTTGTAATCGGTATCGCTCGCGGATGGAAAGGCAACTTCGATTTCTTTATAGCCCTTGATTATATTATTACTCAAAACTTACCGGCGTTTCGAGATGGGTTGAACATACCAATTCTACGAGCAGCTTGAAGTAGGTAAATTTTTGGTCACTGTCCATAGGGTCTACAAGAGCCTGGTTTCCCTGTATAACTATTAGCAAACAAGCTATCGTTATAGGGGGTCACTGACGTCGCGTAAATCAGTAGATAGCCATCTTGGAGGCTTCTGTATCGACTTTGACGGCCACTGGCGGTTTGGCAAATTCATAGGTGGAAAAGGACGATACTTCGTAGAACTGAGGCGAAGAGTCAACTCAACATTGGGGTGTGAATCTTCAGAAACAGGGTTGTTTACGTACGGATTCCGAAGCATTGCCATCTTTGCGATGGAATTGACCCGAATGAAGTGAAGAGAGAAAGAAGTTCAAGATGTGTATCATGCCATATAGGACTAGAGAGGTGAGTCAATGAGAGCAGGGTCAAAGCCAGTGACGCCGAGATGTAATATTTTGTGGGGTTTGAGGTTTGAGAGTGAGTCATGCCAGACGCGCTCCGATATTCAGAGTTTCTGTGATACCACGTGATGTGCGGGAAAATTTCACTAGGTAGGTGGGTAGGTAGGTACCTATTTGAATTGGACCGACAATTACCCGACTCCTAGTGCTGTCGACACGCAGCTCTCTGCTCTATGCGGAAGCGAAAAGTGGCCATCCTGGCCGTTAAGCATCCTCACTCCGAAGTACTCCCACTGTGACAAACTTGCTTTTACTAAATTTGAAAATATGAAAGAAAGTTAATTTCATGAACTTGATTCTTCAATTTTTGTTTTTTTAAAGATCTTCTTTCTGACAAAAATTGCGGAAGTGGTGAGGTTTGAAAGGCGCGTGCATTCAGACCAGGACTGTCATACTGGGTCACATGATTTACCGATAATATATCACGTGTTATCGGTTATTTAAACGCACACTAATTAGCGATTCTCTTAATTCATATTTTGATTGCCTGAGTAATATCGTATTCTTTGACTATATCTTACAACCCGTGACAAGGACGGCGAGTTTTCGCTTCCGCGTAGAGGACTTAATTATAAGTGAAGGACTTAAAGCCGCGCTGCGCCACTGCAAATCCTCCACTTTTTCTTCAAACTCAGAGGTACCTTAGGTAGGCAACCTTGAATGGACGTGACATGATCTTATCATTCAAAACCTGAGCCACTCATATCTACTCTGATGCGATCACAGGATGTGTGGAACCTGCCACAAATCAATACCCCCTGACGAAACGCACGAATGTTCGAAGAAGCATTGCAAAAAATGCTACAAATACGTTTATAACCTCGCAGATCACACCAGGAATTGCAAAGGGAGGACGTGTTCAAAATGTCACAAATCAATACCCCCAGACGAAACACACCGCTGTCCCGTGAAGGCGGCGAAGAAGCAATGCAAGATGTGTGGGACTTATGTTAGTCCTACATATCGTGCGCGTCACAGCAAGAAATGTCAAGGCAAAAAGAAGAGGTGTGCAACATGCTCGAAACCAATACTGCCAAACACCATACACAAGTGTGGTAGAAAGCTCTGCAGCATCTGCGGCAGATTCCCAACGAAGGACAGATTCCATCTGCATGAGTGTTCAGGCAAGCGTTGTAGCAAATGTCGGAAGCGGTTCAACCCGCTGAACGGAAAACACCAGTGTAAACACTGCAAAAAGTGTACGAGATATGTTCCCCGCGACGAATTCGATCAACATTTCCTTGCATGCAACGGCAACATAGCGTGTCGCAAGTGCCGCAAACCTCAAGATGAGAATCACGATTGTGGATAAAGCGTGCTTTCGGTGCAACATTTGGGGTCCTAGGCATCTTCATGACACCCATTTGAAGATTTGTCGGTTCAAACGATGCTGGCAATGTAATACCAGCAAGATTCCCGTGGAGCTCTACGATTCGCATTTGAATGAATGCAAATTTCGAATCTGCACAAAATGCCTGTCCCGTACCTGCAGACACATTTGACGCGCACAAGGCCGAATGCCAGAAAAGACATTGCCTCAAATGTAAAAAGCCGCAAGATCTAGCTGAATTTGACACACACATGGCCAATTGCACATATCGAGCCTGCTCCCAATGCAATCAAAGATTCCCGACAGAGGCCAAGTTGGCTGCACATCTAGCAAAATGCACATATCGATACTGCCCCAAATGTAAGTTCTACGAACCTCTGCCCACCGAGGCCGAGTTTCAGGCACACGTGGCGACATGCTCTTACCGTCGATTTTGCCATGGCTGTCGGAAACGGATCTTCGAGGAACAGGTGGATACTCACAAGGCGACATGCACTTCCCGGTACTGCCATCACTGCGGATTGATATACAACCCAGATCAAGACGGCCAAACCGTTCATGTCTGCGCCTGGGTCCGGTGTTCCACATGTCGACAGCGAATCAAGAAATCAGCCTATCCCTCCCATCGACCGGACTGTACCAACCAGCTTTTCGAAAAGAAACGTGCTTTGCACGAAAATGGGTGCTGCAGCTGGCTGAAGACTTTATCTAGTCAACTTTGCCCTCACCCGCAAGTCCCTGGTCAACGACTCTGTGAGAATCATGCCAAGGAATATGCCTTCAAGGGCAATTCACGCCAATCAGAATATAATACAGAGGTCGATCAACTGCGTTTCCGTAGGATCTTGCTCGGCACCAGACCACAGTCTCTGCTCCGGAAATTTTCTACCATGTCTGTCATAACAAAAAGGTGGAAAGAAAGTCCCAAGACTATCGCAGTCTGCGATATCGAAGGAACATCCATGAGGTTACAACCTACCTCCGAGTCACATCTGAATGTTTTTCAAGTCGCTGTGAGAAATGCAGACGGCGATTGGATTATTGAACCGACTATCATTCACCATCATGTGTCAAAGCACGACCTACACAAGCATAATAAAGATGCCTTACGATACGGTAGAAATTTCACTAAATTTTATGGTGAAATTGATGACACTGAGGCAAAAGGCATTGGTTCACGAACAGCGACATGGAGCTCTATCGGACAAGAGTTGGAGACTTACACCACGAAATTCGGCAAACTCGACACCTGGCTTGAATGGTCATCAACTGGATGTGACTGGCTAGGATTTTATGCTGGCCTTGCTTCTGTTGGATATGACCATTTATTACCACCTCAACCAAACGTTACGCATTCTCCCTTACAATGGTGGCGCAAGATTAGAAAGACATTTCCAATAGACTTGAAAGGTCTAAAGCTTGCGTTAGGAAATCTGTTTGAGATTCTGTTTCCTGAGGATACTCATCTTCTTTCACAAGTCCACTACGCCGGTGCAGATGTCCGGATGTTGAGCAAAATTCTTCAATATACCTTCATGGGTGGCTCTGTTATCAAAAGCAAGATTGGGAGCCATTTCTCTCCCGTTGCCCATTCTTTGATCAACTTCCCTTCCATAAATCTGGATGAAATTGAACTCAGCGACGAAGATTTGGAATGCGAGGACGATGACGGTTGGGAGCAAGGCGAGGGCGACGACGAAGCGGATAGATCATCGGACAACATGACCCGTGTACATTTTGCTGAGGTAAACGACTACAAGCACACGAGGGATAGAAGCCAAAAGGAAGCTGGACCACCGCGTAAACGTATTCGGCGAAAGTATTAGGGCAAGATAATTCAGATTATTACGAGATATCTGAAAGAGATGGCACAGCTTGACGAATATATGGTTTGGCGTGAGCAAAGAAGAAGTTCGCTTAAAATCCAGTGCAAAAAGACACCTCGTGCGTTGAGGAAACGAGAACGAAACATCTTTTCTAAGGTAAAAAAGCTACTCTGCTACACGGCAAGACGGCTCTAGATGCCGGCCAAGATCCGGGCAGTAACACTTGGCAGTAACTTTACTGCCCGAATATTTTGATCAGCGGCGGCTTAGCAGGCGGTCAGGGTAGCCAAGGCACTACAAATGCAATGTTCACCAATACCCCCCCACCCCGGCATGCCCCGCAGGCTGCCGCATGGTTAAACGGACGTGCACGTACTTTTGTTACCGCCAAGATTCGTCAATCAACACCGCTCTATAAATACGTGGCAATGGCTCCCTACGCTCTACACCAAGACCCTTACCCAAAATGGACGCCTCTACCTCTGTTACCCCCGCCGCCGCGCCCTAGGAAACCCAGCCAGTCAAATAGAAGGCCCACAAGAAGCTAAGAAACGAGAACGCGATCGCAGAAACGCAGGCAGCTATTTAACCAATCCCTCCTGAACACTTGCTTGAGCCGGAAGCTAGTAAGCACTCTGGCCTTCCAAATGGGTGTAGTTATCTTGTTGTTTTGAAGAAAGAGTAGGAAGGGAACAAGTTGCCGCAGTGGATTCGACAACATTCCCTCCCTTGGCCCCTCTCCCAACAGCACAAACAATGTGGCATTTTCTAGCACATCCAAGTTACAAATTAGTATTGTGGGACCCACCAAATACGATAATATAACCGTGCGGTAGCGTGTCTCAGAGTACTTCGGTGTTAAAGCGCCCGGGATGTTTATTTACCATCTGCTTGCTCTTCTCCCAAAGTAACCCTCCCTCTTAAGTCCTTGTTCAAATCACCTTTGTAACTCTTAAATAAATTGCTTTTACACGTTAATTTACCTCTAGCTTCTATGTTTGCATGGATGCAATTGCAATCAAAAATCTAAATTTATAAATATGGGGTGTCTCTGTTACTGTAGTAGCCACTATAGTAGCCACTACAGTGACAAAGACACCCCATATTTTAGTGAGCAGTTAATTTATTGCAGTTCAAAATTTTGACCGTTAGAAATTTGGGGCGTCTCTGCCACTGCAGTGGCAAAGGTACTCCAAGTTCAACACCACGCCAAGCATTACGACTTTCCTCTAGTAACCGAGCAACCCCAAATCTTATTAGGCTAGCTCCAAATTAATACAACCGTAGAATTTTACGATTAAATATTTCCATGTGTAACACCATGCCAAGGATCACGATGTAGATTACTTAGATATAGCTTTGCTGCGATGCAACGGCTCTACGCCGATTGATTGATCCACGGCTCTAAAATCTAGATTTACAACACTAAAAACAAGCTCCAAGCCACTGATTTTACACCGGCAGAACGAAACTTGGCAAGAGATTCGGGCAGTAAAGTTACTGCCAAGTGTTACTGCCCGGATCTTGGCCGATCTTAGCGTGCAGCGCTCCACAACGTAGAGGTCACCCCATAAACCAAGGCGTCCTAGGGACGGCCAATCTGCAAATATCTCAGGCCGGAAAGACACTTTGGACCTTCCAGGCTACAAGGCCGTCGGCGTCGTCTGGAACCAAGGGATCTGGTGTCGAGCTGCGGAATGTCAAGTTCAGAGGCAAAACTGTACTTTATCAGGCCCACGTACCGATTCTCAATGTCGAATATGAACAGGCAGTCCCAGGATGTGGACCGCATTACCGCGACTGGCAGTTCGCAGAATTGCCATTACAATGCCAAGGAAGAGACCTAGCAACAGGGTTCCGTCTGTGCAGCTCTCCTGCCAAAACGATACTTGATCCTCCACAAATGGATGGTGGTGACTTTGTTGGCGTTGCGGTCTACGTAGACGGGCTTGAGGTTGTCTTGAAATCTCAAATGGAGGCCGGGTGGTATAGATATATCTCCGAGTGGCGATTCCACGTTGATGGCACTCTCAGACCTAGGTTTGGATTCGGCGGGCTGCTCGAAGGGTTTAACTGCGTCTGCCAAGTGCATCACCATCACGCATATTGGCGGCTCGATTTCGATATCGTTACTGCGAGTAATAATGTGGTCAGAGAATTCAATAAGCCTCCCATCATTGGTAACTCGAATTACCACGATAAGAGCTACGAGATCCGTCGGCCTAAGGACTCATCGCATGAGCGCCACTGGGAAGTCTCTAACCTGCGAACCAGTGACACTTATTCCCTGACCCCTGGTCCTAACGATGGAGCCTCTGATGCGTTTGGGGTTGGAGATCTATGGGTGTTGAGGTACCATCCCAATGAGTTGGATGATGGAGTTGCAATCACCGCAGGCACCGCGGATGCCACGAGAGCGAACATCGACAAATTCTTGAACGGAGAGCCGACAGTGGGTAAGGATGTGGTCATCTGGTATGGAGCTCATTTTAAGCATGATCAGAATCATGAAGAAGGGGGGAGCCATATTGTGGGCCCGACTATCAAACCTGTCAGATGGTAGAGAGCAGAGAGCCGGGTATCTGTTCCGGAAAGTGGAATGAACTGGAGCGAATACCCTAGGGCTTACCACGAGAATAGTATGTTCTTTGTTGGGGTCGAAACTTTCCATTCAGATGGAAAACGATGAGATCAGCTTTGCCTACCTTTGCCACTCACTCTTCAGCTAGCGTTTAAAGTCCATACATGTGGCATGTGTACACTCTTTGGATAGTGGCTATCCGTTCACAAAAGTCTGGTCTGCCCCAGCTACATGGCCATTTAAATACGCGCCTCTCCGTGAGATTTTACGTCATTCAAATTAAATCTATGTTATCTCCATGATGTGCCTCCTTAAAATTTCAACTTTTTAAGTGATAGAGGATTCTGAAAACACAACCTAAGCCAGTGATCTTTTTGGACTGGGTTAATTCTGGAGCTCCGTGGCGGAGCCGTAGTTTAATTGGATGGAGTGGATTTGCGGTGGAGCTCCAAGAGCTCTAAATCTAACCTAATAAGGAAACATCTAGTGTTAATAAGGAAAGAAAGTACATGCGTATATCACGCGCAACAAGATAAGAACCTTTATGCCCCGTACTCGTTGTGTTCACTTACCCAAACACTTACCATTAACCTATCTCTTGTATACCTCTACCTACCTACCTCTACTTACCTCTTTCTTTCTTCTCTAACTCTATATACTTCTTTCTATTTCTTATCTTTTAGCCTTCTCTATTTATATCTTCTCAAAATTACCTTTATTATATTCTTTTATAGTTGTCAGGAATATATCACGTGTGGTCACGTGTCGCCGCGGCACTAGCGTGGCGGGGAGCCCTAAGCTCCTCGCCCTTCATCATTAACAACAAAAATACAACAACAACATCATACTAGCTACAAACTATAACTACGTGATATCACCTTGTGTTACCAACACTAATTAGTAGTTAACTTTACTGTTATACCACAGAACAGCTAGGTATTCCACTAAGAAGAGACAAGCCACTATACCAGTTCTACCTGTGCTAGAGAAAGCTGTCTTTTAAGGTTAAAACTAGTCCTAAAACTTAAATAGAACTCTTCTATAAATCTAAGGATCTAAAGGCCAGAACTAGTCCTAAGCCTTTCCTAGATTATAGATTCTTGCGTCTATTACACAGAATAATACGCTTTATAAGTCTTCGCGATTTAAGGCCAGAACTAGTCCTAAGCCCTATAATCGCAAATATATATCACAAATGCGTACTAAACAACGAACGCGTACTAAACGATAATCCCTACCTCAATAACACTTCCCTCCCCCTAAAAACATAGCTATGCCTACCTTAAATAACTGGGAAGACTCCTTACCACTAGGGGTAGCTTTATACGCAAAACTTATTAATAAAGATTAGGACAAATTTACTATTAATATAATAACTTATACCGTAAAATAAGTTAATAGCTTTCTCCTATACCGTATTATATTCTATTAGAGTAGACACTACGCCAATCTATAGCTGTAGGAATATTTTAGGGAGGATTTTATAGGATAGACCGCCAACACCTAGGCACTTAGCAATGTTAATATTATTTAGGATTTTTAAGACTTCCTTTATAGAAATGGGGTATATATTACTAAAAACGGTAACCTAATTACCAGTAATATCTAGGCTGTTATTATTAGTATAGAAGAACTAGTATAGACGGAAGCTAAGATTATACATTAACTATAGAAACCTAGAACCAACCTATATTCTTTAAAAGGCAACTTTAATTTAGAATAAAACCCCTAGAACGCTACTATCCTACCTAAAGGTACTCTCTTATCTAGAGGTACTCTTCCTCCACCTCTACCGCCTCCAGCTCCTCTACCCTAGCCAACCGGTAAGCCTCTACTATAAGAAGTTATAAATCTAATAAAGGTATATTTGGACAAGGAGAAGAAGTTTAAAGGAGAACTGTATAATATACTTAGAACAAAATTATAGGTCTTTTATAACTGCTACAGTAAGGTTAGAATCTAATACTATTACAGACGCTTTAAGTACAATGTTACAACTACTTGGAGAAGAGTCGTAGGAAGCTAGTTGGTTAATATAGGTACGGTCTAGGATGGATCCGGTGGAACCATATAACAAGGAATAGTAAGCGAGTCATATAACGTTATACGCAGTGTACAAGGAGTACGCAGTATACGCTATATATAACACGTATAACACGTACCTTATATACAAGAGAGGATTTCTTAGGAGTACGGTTATATATTTAAAGGACCTCAGTCCCTACCATAGATAGTTCTCTCCTTATAGTAAATCTTAGAATATAATTAGAGTTAATCTATTAGGCAACCACTCCACCAATTATTATTACGTTATTGTTTTTATTATACCTACATACCCAGCCTAATAACAGGACCTACCGTAGTCTAAGCTACAAGGTTCCATTACACATTCACTACCAAGGTTACAGTATTGGAACAAACTTAAACAATATACCACCAAGAGCAGCACCAGTCATAATAGTGTTAGCAATAGCTACAACCTCAGAGCCAGGAGATACCAGTATAGACAATAGGGATTCTTAAGTGGTTACACAAAGTCAGTTACAGGAAATAGTTAATCACTTACAAGACAACAGTAGAATACTCAAAGAACACATTAATAGAATCAAAGTAGCAAAGATTAAGTTACCTTCAATCAAACAATTCTTAGGAGAAAAGTTAAAGCTTAAAGGATTTCTTATGCAAATGCACTTTAAGGTAGTACAGGAAGGAGCGAAGTTAGCAATATTATTAGATCAAGTAGCCTATGTAGGATTGTTCCTAACGGGGAGGGCACTTAAGTAGTTTAAGCCGTATCTTACGGAAATATAGGCTAATGGCATAATAACTACTAACCAAGATATACGGTATATATTTACCAGTTGGAACGGGTTCGCAGAGCGACTAATGCAAATATTTAGAGACCTAGAAGCCATAACCACAGCAGAATAAAAGCTTTAGAACTTAGTACAACGCACTTTAGCTATAGAGTATACAACACAGTTTTAAACACTAGCTATATAGGTTGAGTGGAATAACAAGGCGCTTATAGCATAGTATAAATAGGGACTTAAGGCTAAAGTCTAGGACGCAATCATCCTAATAGAAGATGCGGATACTCTAAGAGAGTTAATAAATTAGTTAATAAAGATTAATAATAGAATCTATTAAAGGGAACAAGCTAAGAGAGGGCAAAACAGAGTTCTATAGTTGTATAAGGCGCAGAGTATATAGCGACAGACACAGAGTTAAAAACTATGGAATAGCGTAGAGCTAATAGACCTAAGTAGTACCAAAGAAACCTAAAGATGGAAAAAGAAACTATAGAAACCCAGAGGTTAAGAATTAAGTAATTAAAGGACTAAGGAGTAGAGGCCAAACTAGGGATCTTAGCAGCAGAAGACATTTAGGCGGACTCTATAGCAAGAAAGATAGTTTAAAGATAGAGCTTGCATAAATTGTAGAAAATAGGGTCATTTTGCCAGAGACTGCAGAGGTGGTTAGAGTAACTATATAGTAAAGGGAACCAGACCAGCAGACGGCGCGTATATATAGAGGGATAATAGTACACTGTAAGGAACAAAAGAGTATTCAATTAACAGTTTTGCGTATTATTACAACAACGCATACCAAATTTATAAAGACGCTAAGTACGGCGCAAGCTATTAGCTATAAGAGCTAGAGTTAAAAGAACTCCAAGGAACTAGAGAGTCAGACAAAGAACAAAATTAACTCTATAAGCTAGATTAAGATATCACAGCAATATACGGACAAAGATTAGTAGTAATAATAATAGAGTCGGAGTACTTATTAATCAACAGCAATAAGGACAAAAAGGAGGCTAACTGGGAGTACTTAAACCTTAATAACGCAATAGAAGCAGAGACTGAGACTATTACCAAATAAGGTTTAGTAACGGATGTTATAACACCGTTAGATACAATTTCCATCGCTTTATAAGACAATAGGAGCAATGTTTAGAAGAAACTAAGCAAGTAGACAACTGCTAGTGCTAGCTTATTACTTAATAAAGGCAAAAGGCCATAGGCTTAAGATTCTTAAGAAGAAATAAAAGAAGCTTAAGATTCTTAAAATAAGATAAGACACACCTAAGAACCTATAATAGACAAAAACTGATGGGAAAGGGCAGCAACTCAGTTTAGTGACAAATAAATAAGTATAGGACGCAAGTTTAAGAACTACGAGTTTAGGGAACGAATAAGAACATCAGTAATCCTAGGTAAATATAGTGTTCAGCCTAAAGATTAAAAAGTTAATACTAGGATTAAAAAGCAAGACAACTATAAGGATCTAGCTATAAGACGTAGAAAACAAGAAACTATAGATAAGTTCAGAATAAGAATTATTACATAGTAAGAGCAAAAGCTAGATAAGAGATTAGCTATGCTAGGTCGTATAAGGGACAGAGCACTTATACAAAGAGTTACTAATAGGCCGAGTGTAGGGACACCTAGGGTAAAGTAGTTAAATAAACTAGAACAAGAAGAGGATCTAGATATTCTAACTAGGTTTAAAGAAAGATATACTAAAGGATATTACAACGCAGTAATAATAAGGTACTTTTTAACGGAAAGACCATATACACTAAACTAGTTGTATAGAAAGTGGTATAGGCAACAACACAACAATAAATGGGAAGACTTTTATATATAGCTAGACGAAAAAGTTGTCCAAGACTAACCCATTATAGAAAAACGCATAAGTCACATTAAAGGAGCGTTAATTATAACGTTAAGGAACCTAGAAGAGAGGTCCAGGGACTAGAGAAGTAAGCAATAAATCTTAGTACCTATAGCAGAGATACCAGTAGTTAGGTTGACTAGGTATAGGTTTAAACTTAAAAATAAAGATAAACCAAGAGTTAACCTAAAACACGCAGCACATTATACACTATTATGGATAGCTTATGTGGATAATATATGCAACATACATAGAGCACCTAAAGATAAGAACCAGAAGTACCCAGTAAGGATATATTAGGCACTAAAGGAAAAGCAATTTAGAAACGCTAAGTATATATATAGTTGGCACCCAGTAGAAGTATAAGGTTAAGGAGACTTAATACTTTAACCAGGAAGATTCCTTACGGAAGAATACCTAGATAGATAATAGTAGTAGGAGTGCCTAGAGAATACTTGTCCATGGCATATAGAGGAAAAGAAACAAACTAAGTATTGGCCAAAGTTAGACTAAGTACAAGCAGGATCAAGCAGCCAACAGTTAGGAAAAGGGGAGGTGTATAGGACTAGAGGAAACTAGTATTAGAGCCTTAGACCCTTAAAGGAATTTAAGAATAATACCTAAATTTAAGAGCTAAGTGGCAAGATCAGCAGTTTAAAGCGTTAGTAGATAGTGGAGCAATAAGAAACCACATATCACCAAAGGCAGTAGAGAGAATAGGGTTACTATATAGACAGAAGGAACACCTATATCCACTTATAACAATTTCAGGAGATTAGATAGCCTATAGAGGAGGCATTATTAATCTCAAAACAGGACCTATTTAGATAACTATTAAAGGGAGACCAGTTAGAATGTCTTTTAATATCCTACCATTAGGATAGGACAAGGCAATACTAGGAATACCTTAGTTATAGGAGTATAATCTAAAGATTAATTGGGTTATAGGTCAAGTCGATATCAAGGATACATAATAATATAAAGTGCGATAGTAAACCAAGTTAGTATAGTACTAAGTCAGAGCGACATATAAAGAGACTAAGCGAGGCTTAAGTTATATACTAAAAAGATACCACAAGTATAGGAAAAAGTTATAGTTACTAAAAAGTAAGAAGCTGTTAAAGTATACAGCTTAGGACCACAAGATAGAATTAGAAGAAGAAATAAGTCTAAAGTTCTTTCCAATTTACAAGCTTACTAAAACAGAGTTAGTAGCGCTTAAGGAGTTTATCCAGGAGAACTTATAAAAGGGATATATTAGACTATTATAGTTATCAGCGGGATATCTAGTACTATTTATTCTAAAGAAAAACAGAAAACTTAGGATGTATATAGACTATAGACAGTTAAACAGCATCACCAGGAAGGATAAGTATTCTTTACCCTTAATTAGCGAAATCCAAGATAGGATAGGCAACGCAAAGATCTTTACAAAGATAGATCTAAGATAGGCATACTATTAGATTAGAATTAAGGAAGGCGACAAATAAAAGGCAGCCTTTAGGTCAAAGGAAGAACTATACAAGCTATTAGTTATATAGTTTAGGCTTATAAATATACTAGCAATATTCCAGAAACAAATCAATAGTATATTAGGAGAACACCTAGATGAATTTGTTATAGTATACCTCAACAACATTATTATCTATTTAGAGAGTAAGGAAGAGTATAGAGAACACATTAAGTAGGTCTTAAAGAGACTATAAGAAGAATAGATGCCAGTAGCAATTAAAAAATGCGAGTTCTTCACCAGGAAGACCAATTTCATTAAATTTATTATTAAACTAGGCTAACTTAGTATAGATCTAAAGAAAATCAAGGCTATAGTAAATTAGTAGGAACCAGAGAACGTTATATAGTTAAGATCATTTCTAGGGTTTTGCAATTACTGCAGAAGGTTTATAGCGCAATAGTTACAAAACATTAAGCCGTTTACGCGGTTAATAAAGAAAGAAGAACCGTGGGCATAGGGAAAGAAGCAATAAAAACTGTTTAAAAGAGTTAAAGAGTTGTTTACCTAAGAGCTAATTCTTAAGATCTACCAACTAGGTCTAGAGACGGTTATAGAAACAGATGCATTAGACTTTACACTAGGGGCGTACTTCCTATAGAAATATCAAGACGGATGGCACCTAGTAGCATACTATAGTTGGAAGATAACACCACCAGAGTTAAACTATAACATCTACAACAAGGAGTTGTTAGGTATAGTTGTAGTACTTAAAGAATAGAGAGTATTCTTGCAAGGCACAGAGAAACCATTTATAGTTAAGATGGACCATAAGAACCTTATAGGGTTCCTAATAACAAAGGAACTTAACCAAAGACAGGTTAGGTAGGCGGAAATGCTTATAGAATACCATTTCGAAATTCAGCATACTAAGGGTATAGACAATGCACGAGCAGATGCTCTAAGCAGAAAGGCTGAACTACAAAGTAGTAAAAAGCTATTGGGAGCTTTATTGTGAAAGGATCAAAACAGATTAATTAGGTATAATTATCCAAAGATTACAGTAACTAAGGAAAGTCAGATCTATAAATTACCAAAGAGTAAATGGATATAGAAGATCTAAGAAGTACAGGCAAAGGATCTAGACTTAGAGTAATATGAAAATAGAGAAGCAATATATATACCTAGGTCTATTATAGAAGAGTTTATTAAGGAATTCCACAAGGGAATAATATAAGGACACAACGGAGCTATAGGCTTAGTGTTAAGACTTTAAGAGGAGTATATTATTTAAGGAATCTAGGGACTAGCAAGATAAGTTATAAAGAAATATCTAAATTGCCAAAGAAATAAACCAACAAGGTATAAGCCATATAGAGGGCTACAACCTGTTAAGACACCAGGAAGACCATAGGAAGTTATATTATAGGACTTTATTATTAAGTTACTAAAGTCAAAAAATCCTATTACAGGACAAGATCATAACGTAATTTTAGTAATAGTGGATAAGCTAACAAAGTAGGGATACTTTATAGCATGCACTAAAGAGATATCAGTAGAAGATATTGCTAGAATCTATATAAAAGAAGTATTTGTAAGACACGGAGCACCAAACAAGATTATATCGGATAGAGATCTAAGATTCATAGCAGCATTTTAGGAAGTATTTCTGGCAGAACAAGGAGTTCGCGTAGTAATATCTATAGCATATTATCTACAGATGGACGGATAAACAGAAAGACTAAACTAGACACTAGAACAGTATCTAAGGCACTATATTAATTATGTATAGAATAATTGGGTATTATTACTACCAGTTATACAGTTTATATACAATACAACACCACAAAAAGAAATGGGGATATTACTATTTAAGGCGAATTACGGATACAAGCTAAGGACATTATTATTACTATATTAAGTAAAAAAGACAAGTAGCACAGCTAAACAAAGAATAGAGACGTTAATAAATCTTTATATAGACCTTAAAGAAACAGCTAAACTAGTACAAGAACGAATAAAAAGGTACTATAATACTAAGAGATCTAAGAGACCAGATCTTAAGGAGGGGGATAAAGTGTGGCTACTATATAAAAATTTCAAGAGTCAATAACTAAGCAAGAAATTAGACCACGTTAGACTAGGACCTTTTAAAGTTAAGCAAAGAATTTTATTAGTTATGTATAAGTTAAACCTACTAGCTAAAATAAAAATCTACCCTATACAGCATATTGCAATGCTAGAGCCAGTATATAGGAATATTAAGCCACCAGTCTATAAGGCAGACACGTATAGAGGATAGGAAGAAGACAAGTAGTAAGTTTCAAAAGTCATTAGTCACGAGGACGTAGACAATAAAACATAGTATAAAGTAAAGTGGATAGGCTATAGTGAGACTACCTAGGAACTACTAAGCAACTTAAGGAACGCTATAGGAAAGGTATAAGAGTATCGGAAGAAAATAGGTCAGGCAATATTAATAAAGAAAGATCGCTAAAAAACAAGTTACCTAAGGGGGACCCAAGAGGAGCAATTGCCAAGCTACTTAGAGTTATTTCCCTTGCAGGAGGAGAGTTAGTCCTTTTATTACCCAGCTTAGACAAACCCTGTTAGACTAGTTTCCACTCCTTAAAACAGACCTTCTTATAGACATATTTAAGACAAAGAAGACGGGCAGAGGCCAATAAACGGGCTTTAAGGGCATGCTGTTAAGCAGCTATAGCCTCTTGCTCTACTTCCTACGAACAATAAAGCTTATCTAAGGCGCTTAAGAGCTTACCGTCAAGCTTTGCAGCGGTAGATTGAACACGAGACCCTATAATAAGTTACTTAGGGAACTTAAAGACTGTTAAGAGTTATAGGACGCGCACACTTAGCGTTAGAGATAGAGCAAACATTACAGGACAATTAAATATTTGCTTTAGTACACTCTAAGTAAGACAAGGGTTATCAAGACAAAGGACTTGCTAACGCAACACACACTAACCCCGCTTTCGCGCAACGAGAACATAGAGACGGCATTATCTTACTAAGCAATAGTATAGCAGCCACGGTGCGAGCACGGCACTGCACTTATAAGGAAGAAGAAGCTTTAGGTATAATAAGTACAGATATTAACCAGACTAATTAAACGGACATTACACCTCTAGTGGACGACTTGGAGATGTTAGGAATCTTCAAGGACAAAGATAAAGAGGAGGGAGATGGTGTTACAGACGCTTTAAGTACAATGTTACAACTACTTAGAGAAGAGTTGCAGGAAGCTAGTTGGTTAATACAGGCACAGTCTAGGATGGATTTAGTAGAACCATATAACAAGGAATAGTAAGCGAGTTACATAACGTTGTACGCAGTGTATAAGGAGTACGCAGTATACACTATATATAATACGTATAACACGTACCTCATATATAAGAGAGGATTTCTTAGGAGTATGGTTGTGTATTTAAAGGACCTCAGTCCCTACTGTAGATAGTTCTCTCCTTATAGTAAATCTCAGAATACAATTAGAGTTAATCTGTTGGGCAACCACTCCACCAGTTGTTATTACGTTGTTATTTTTGTCGTACCTATATACCTAGCCCAATAACAGGACCTACCGTAGTCTAAGCTACAAGGTTCCGTTACAAATACTACTAGTTTTATTATACTTTCTTGGTTATATTAAAGGGACAGGCGGCGACATTTTATTATAACTATATTATGGGTAGAAACTATAGCTTTAATATAATACTTTAGCTTACTAGAGCCCACTTTAAAACCAATAAGAATCGCCAGCTTTATATATCTAAATAGTAGGAGACTATGTTTTAAAGAGTTATCGCTTCTAACTTAACAAAGACTTATTTAGAGTGCCTTTAACTACTCTTTAATAAACTCTAGAAAATCTAATATGGCCTTACTAAAACTTACTAAAATAAGAATAGCTTAAGGGACTAGATTATTTTAGCCTGCTATAGCATTCCTAAGTGCAATTTGGCGCTATATAAACCTACAGATATATTTAAAGGAGTATATACTAAGCTACGCTCTGCTATAGGTACTGTAATATAAACACAAGAATCTTAACAGTTCTATACCAAAAACTCTACCTAACTAAGTATTCCCGATTAATACAATTATAACTAGACTGACTATATATATAGTGGCCGTGGTAGGGGATATAGCAGAGGGTATAATTAACGTTAACTATAAGGCAATTATGGAGGTACTTATAGAGGTTTATTTTAAAGTAATTGCTAAAAGAAGTGCTATGTTTATAAAAAGCTAAATTGCTAGTTAACTAAACACTCCCTTAATAAGCGAAAGGGGGTATATAATAAGTTTCGCCAGAGTGTAAGAAATGTTAAAAATTATAAGGTTACTATAGCCTACTTCTAAAGCTTCCTAGTTAAATATAAAGGCGTAGAAGATCTTAAGGGTAAGGTTAATAAGGCCAAACAGCTTCTTATAGATATAGAAATTAAGAACTACTCTCCCAACCAACACTTTACTAAGTATAGTAAGGTAGACGGTATATAAACCGTTACTGTTCTTAATAACTAATCTACGCTCCATTCTATTACAAAGTTAGATATCTTTAATAAGCTAAAGAAGAGCTCTACGTTCTCCTTTAATAATAGATACTTAGTAAATGTTTTTTATAGTATTATACTAGATACTAGAGCTGTAGGAGTATCTATAGTAGGAGAACCTTAAGTTTAAGCCCTTTAATAACTTAATACCTCTATTTAGATTAACTAATTAACGGCAGGTTAATATACAATTCGTTTTAATAAGGGTACTATAATCTCTTTAGGTACAATTAGGGTTTAAACCCCCTTAAGGTATATTACTGTCGGTATACTCGCTTTATCAACGGGCACGAATATCACTGTATAATACGTATACGGTGTTAAAGTTGGTAGTTGTTGTTGTTAATGTCTAGAAGTAAGGGGTTGCTCTAAGGTCAGATTAGCTAGTCTCGCTTTATAGTCTTGTAACCACGTCACGTAATTAACATTCCAACACTGGAGCAACTCTAAAAGGAAGGCTAATCTACACTCTAAAGTTAAGTCTACTTCTAGACTATTTGTAGCATATACGTAATAGCTAGCTCTTCTATCTATAATACGCAATAGCTTATAAATTGCTATCCAGTAAAAATAAGCCAAAAATAAGCCAAGAAAAAGAAGAAAAGGAAAGAGAAAAAGAAGAAGAAGAATTGTTAGGGGTAGTAGGTTAACATATTGCGAGGGTTGCCAAGGCGCTAGTGGTAAGCGAGCTAATAGCGATTTTCTATTCTAGGGATGGAAAATCCTGATTAGCTAGTTGAATTTAGGATCCGCAGAGTATGGCAGAATTTGGTTGACTTGGTAGAGAATTGCAGATATTGCGAATATTGCGGATATTGCGGATATTGCGGATGTTGGATATTATGGATATTAGACACTGGTGTCTTGGCGGTACAAACAGGTAGGTATGTATAAGGTGTTGTAGGGTAGTCCTGTAATACCATCTTGGCTATATCCTAGGAGCTCTTAGGGCTGCTAAGGGTAGCCTTTAGTTAGGCCTTGGCTACCCCTTATAAGCTCCTTAGGCTTACAGCCTTCTTCCTCCCCTATTAGTTCGTCTCTTTCTCTCCTGTATAAGGGTATTACCTACCCCCTACCGTATACCCGGGTAATACCTACCCCCTACTATACACCTAGGTAATACTTTATAGTTCGTTTATTTAACCCACCCCTACGGCCCAATTAAGGTAAGGGAATGTCCTCTTATAGGTATACTAAAATGTCTACCGTGTCCGCCATGGCCGTAGGTTTAGGGTATATTGCGGTAGGGTCAATTACGGTAGGGTAGATTGCGGTAGAGTAGGTTGCGGTAGGGTAGATTGCGGTAAGGTAGACTGCGGTAGGGTATACTGCTGTTGGCTAGGTTGCTAAGGGTTATGCTGCTGTTAAGACAAGTCTTCTCTAGGGTTTGAGACAGCGATATGGTATACTAGTACTCCCTAGCAAGCAGTAACCAACTTATTTATAAGAATACGGTTTATACAGAAGTCTATATAGGTCTTCGCGATAGTCGCTGCCTCTTTGCTGCACCTAGGTAGGTGCATAGCAGGGTCGGTATTGGCAGTACCATAGTGAAGATACTGGGCAAGAGGAGAACTAGGTAGGGTAGGAGCACTAGCAGGGGCAGTAGGGGCAGCGATTAGGGTAGCTGGCGGAGCGGCAATTGGGATAGCTGGTATTGCAGTAGTTGGAATAGCTAGTGGAATTAGCGGAGCAGCTAGTGGTAGGGTAGGTATCTGCGTTCTAGGCAGTGTTATAGCTGGGTTAGTATTAGCAGTACCAGGGTGAAGATACTGGGCAGGAGGAGAACTAGGTAGTATTGCAGCTATAGCTATAGGCTGATTTGATAGACTGTTATAAGTGTAGTTTAACCTGTCTTATAGTGCTCTTATAGCTAGTAGTTCTGCTAACTCCTTAATAGTTGCTATAATCTCCCTATCTGTCCACTAATGCAGCTCTTCTTGTTGTACAACTTTAAATAGCAGCTTAGATATAGTAACTCTGCTATTGCGTCTGCCTATATAAACACCTCTTTTAAGGAGATGTTTTTGTAGCTGGGATCTAATATCTATGTGTATCTTCTTAAAGCTCTTAACTATAAACCCCTCAAACAGCTCTTGAAAGATAGCCCATAAGTTATTGTCCGTAAAGTCTTATGTCTTATATATTATCGTTTCTACAAACTCTACTAGTTCGTCCTTTATAGCCTTATCTGCATTGATTCCGTAGCTATACTTGGCAATTCTCTCCTTCTAATTAATTTCCATATTGTCGTGTCTTTGTGTATATGTGTGTGTTCTCCACGGCTGTAGAAAGCCGTAGAAAAGGTATATTTATATATTATGGTTTAAGGTCAAGTGGAGGTTCTAGAGGTTCGAGTTTAAGGTTTAAGGTGTTCTCTATAGCCCTGGGGCCTATAGAGTGTCCTTGGTCTAAGAGTTTAAGGGTTAAGGCTTGAACAGAGGTCGAGGGTGAGGTCGAGGTCGAGGTCAAGGTCGGGGTCGAGGTCGAGGTCGTGGTCGAGGTCGAGGTCAAGGTCGAGGGTGAGGTCGAGGTCAAGGTCAAGGTCGGGGTCGAGGTCGAGGTCAAGGTCGGGGTCGAGGTCGAGGTCGTGGTCGAGGTCGAGGTTAAGGTCAAGGTTGAAGTCAAGGTGAGGGTATTGAGGGTGTAAGGGTATGTGCATGTCCCCTTAACAAATCTACAGTTTTTAAAGACTAAAGACAATTCTTAGCAAAGATACAATCCTCTAGGCGATCTAACGCGTCAGCAGTTAAGCTAATACGTTCGTCTCGAGCTTTAAGGGTGGTATAGCTCTCTTTAGTGTGTACGTCCTCTACAGCCGTTGGGCCTGTAAAGTGTTCTTAGCAAGATTGCTATTCTCTTAGCGATCTGTTGTATTGGCTATAAGGCTAGTACAAATTCTCTTAAGCGTGAGGGAGGTTGTAATCTTCTCTAAGTAAAGATATAATTCTCTAGGCGATCTGACGCGTTAGTAGTTAAGCTAATACGTGGTCTCAAGCTTTAAGGGTAATGTAGCTTTCTCCTTTAATAAAATAGACAAGGCTAGGTAATCCGTGTACTGTTTCCAGTACGGTTCTTAAGCTCTAGCTTATTGCGTATTTCCTAATCTATACATCTACTAATCAGTGTCGGTATACTCGCTTTATCAACGGGCACGAATATCACTGTATGATACGTATGCGGTGTTGAAGTTAGTAGTTGTTGTTATTGATGTCTAGAAGTAAGGGGTTGCTCCAAGGTTAGATTAGCTAGTCTCGCTTTGTGGTCTCGTGACCACGTCACGTAATTAACATTCCGACAATTACTTTTTATATTATTCCCACAAACACCCCGTTTTTATTTTGCATTAAAGATATAAATAAATTAGGCGTTAAGCTTAATAACCTTAAAAATGTACTTATTTAAGGAGATAATTAGGTGCCTATTATATATAAGTAGGGTCACCCCTAGTTGCTCCTTTATTAACTAGAAAAGAGTATTGCTTAAAGCTACTTAACTAATTTAGAGTTACACCAACTACATCATCATTTTGGCTACCTATCTATTTATTAATTACTTAGGGTTCTTTAGAAAACAGGCCTTAAAGTTAAGGTTAAGGCAATTAAGCATCTTATAAAATACTACTATTACTACTAAATAAACTAGAAGTCCCCTAGCCGATTTAAGTTTACCCTTAAAGATAACTATAACTTTAACTTTTGTATTATTGTTAACGTTATATATCTTAGCGGCAAGCTAGTACTTTAAGTTATTAATTTCTTAACCTCCTTCTAAGCCGCACAATTCTTAAAGGATATATTAGCTAGGAATATATAGAATACCCTTTAATTATACTAGATTAATATCTACCTAGGACCCCTTAACTAAATTATCTATAATATAGGAAAGAACTTCTTATCTATAGAGTTTTAATAATAGATAAAGGTAATAGTAATTAAGGTTAAGGAAGTTCCTATTAAGGCATATAATAGCATTAAAAAAGTAAAGCGATATTACACGCCATTATGCCGCGTATATAAGATTATCTCTTTAGAACTAGAGGACGCTAGTAAAAAACTTACCTTATAAATAGCTGTTAAAGCCATTAATAATTCCGCTGGCCTAAATGGACTTATACCCATGTTGCTAGTCTTTGGCGCCTACCCTTAAATAACTAATAATTCTCCGCTATCTCCCTCTATTATATAATAAGCTAAGGCTATTTATAAGGCAATAAAGGAGGTGCGACGTCTCTATACTACACGCTAGGTCAATAACGCACTAGGAATAAGAAATGGCCTAAATACCTTAACTATACTTAATCTACCACTCCAGTCTAAGGTATGCGTATAGCGTAAAAAGGGAGGATAGTTAGGCCTATATTAACTTATTATAATTAATAGTTAAACTTATACTATTTAGATACCTTATGGACCCACTTAATTTTATTTAACCGTTATTAAGCCTTACTATAAAAATAACAGTTTTAAGCCTTTACAGAATGCCCTAAAAAATGCCCTAGAGAAGAACCACAATTAATATACTCTAGAAGACGACTACAATCCTAATACAATTATAGTAGATATGCTGCAACTATAACGCGGTAGAGGTTGCCTAAAGGGATTATAAAATCACTAATATTTTATTAATTTTAAAGAGCAATTTATTGCCGCTATTAAGAATGGAATTAAGTTATTAATGGCCTTTATAATAACTAAGGAGAAGGCTGACTTTAAGCTTGCAAAACAGCTCTAAAAGGAAGGTTATATTATAACTCCTAGAGCTCCTTTCTAAGCATTTAATAAGTAGGAGATCAACAGTCTTATTGCAAGAGGAGTCTTTAAATTTAAGAAGTATAACCCTACTAAATTTAATAGAGTTTATATCTTTAAGTTAAGAATAGTTAATAAGATTAAGGGCAAAGCTACTAACGCCCTATTTAAGACATTAAGGCTTATTATCTAAGGCTATAACAACAATGGTAAGGAGGTAATTCTTATATAATCTCCTATAATTCAACGAGCTAGTTAGTAAGTTATTATTGCGCTAGCTCCCTCCTTAATAAAGAATAGAATGGTAGTTTATTTATAAGATATTACTTAGGCCTATACCCAATTAGAGACGCACCTTTAGCGCTTAATACTGGCATACCTTCTAGAGTAAATTCGCCACTAATATCCCGAAGATATGATTATGGTTGTGCTTAAGCCATTATATAGAATCGCTAAGGTAGGAACTTATTAGTAGGCTACCTATAGTAAGCACTATAAAGAGAGGCTCTTAATAAATACTTTTATATTTAATTTATACTTCCTTATTACAACCATAGGAACCCTATTTAGAATTATTGGTATATAAACTAATAATATAATTATCTTAGGAGATGACTAATTCTTAGCTCTTAAAGAAGATAAGCTAGTAAAGGCAAATCTTATAGCAAAGCTAAATGTATAATTACAGCACCTGTCGTACCGAACGCGTGCTTACGCGTACGGTACACTAACTACGCGTTTACGCGTCTAGTGCACCCCTGAAGCACTGACTAATCAGGGGGAGGTCGCATCAGTATATAGACCACGTAGTCTGCTTCAATACAATCGACAGTTACCACCATCCCAAAGAGCATACGATACTATACGTATTTCGTGCCCCGGGATATAACTTACTTGTATCATTAAGTTGATACAAACACTAAAGGAAAAGCTTAATTTAATAATACTATTACTCTTTAATAGATGCATCCTCTCCCTAAATAAGGATTCTATTGCTTTACGCTAGAAAGGTTAAGGTAAGAAGATTAATGTTATTAATATTAATTCTCTAAAGTAAGGATATATAAAGCAACGCGCTTGTAAAGCTTATATTACTTCTATCTATTAACCTAAGGCTTCCTTTAATCTCTCTATTGCTGCTTAACACCAGGAACTAACTAAGGATAATGTTCTTGCCCTAAATAAACATCTTTTCTAGCAAATAAACCATCTTAATTAAGGACTACTCTATATGCCTATTAATCTTCCTACCGCTAAGCTCTTTATATTTATTAATAGATTGTTTATAAATAATAAAGATTTTAGCTCCTAGTTAGGATATAAGATTATTATTATAAACAAATTTACTAGAGAGAATAACTTTATAATCTATAGCAATCTTATCTATTAGAGCTTAACTAAGAGTAAGCGTATCACTTAAAGCGTTCTAGTGTTAGAGATATACAGAATGGTTAGCGGAGTTAATATAGTAATTATAATTAGAACTACCCTAAAGATAATTATAGATTAATTTAAATTTCCTATTATCCCTATAATTATATATACTAACTTATATTCCCTTTATAAGTGTTTAGTTAAGCTTGGCACCACAAAGGAGAAGCGCCTTATAATTAATATTATAGTACTTTGGTAATCTTATAAGCGTTAAAAGCTCTTTAAGATTTAATAGATTAATAGACAAGATAACCTGGTAGATGTAATAACAAAGGTAACCCTAAATAAGGCTCTAGAAACGTTTGTTAACACAAATACTCTATATATATAAGTTAAAGGTTAGGTTAAAAGGGAGTAGAAGATATAGCAATTTAAGGTTATTTTCTATATATAATTCTTAGGCTATATTTAATAATCTTGGCCTGCTAACCTAAATTCTACCATATTCTGCTAACCCTAACTTTAACTAGCCAATTAGGATTTTCTATCCCCGGGATAGAAAATCGCTATTAGCTTACTTACTACTAGCGCCTTAGCGGCCCTTGCAAGATGTCCACCTCTAACCCCTAAACGGTTTCTCTTCTTCTTCTCTTTAGCTTAGCATCTTTACAAGATAGCATTCTATAGACTTTAGTTTAGAGACATTTAATAATAAGACTTATATTATAATAGCAATAGTAAGTAAGGAGGATTGATATTTATCACGCTTAATTACGTTATTTATATGTAGATGGCATCCACAAAAGAAGAATTGCCAGTGTTGGGAATGTATCACGTGTGGTCACGTGTCGCCGCGGCACTAGCGTGGCGGGGAGCCCTAAGCTCCTCGCCCTTTATCATCAACAACAAAAATACAACAACAACATCATACTAGCTACAAACTGTAACTACGTGATATTACCTTGTGTTACCAACAATAGTATTATATTAACGCTAAGTTTTTATATTTTTAGTATATAAATATACTGGAGCTCTAAGGAGCTCTTAGAGTAAAATGATTTACTAGCTGGATGGAATAAATCTAAGGCCAGATCCACTCCTCTCTAGTCTAAAAAGATCACTAATCTAAGCCGCACGTGGTGAGATACATTTCCTAGTGCATAAGCTACTAGAAAGGAAGCGGCGTAATTGCTAGAAGAATAAAATCTTAGGAATTGTCATAATAAATAGTTCATAGAATTTTTGTTAGAAATCTATCATCTCCTTGTTGGAAGGACTCGTATATAATAGATTACCCCGACTATCCTCTTGTCAAAGTTGGCGCTCGAATTTATCGGGCAAGTTCTCTTGAAGTCTATCAACCACGTAGCCGGCTCCCCTGCGGTGTTGATCGTTGGCTTTAGCGTAAGCAAGAAGGTCGGCGCCAGAGCGGGTTTCAGATGAATCACTAGCAGGCTCCAGCATTGCCTATCTAATTTGTCAGTGTATAGAGGCTAAACAAAGATTGGTGCTAGGAATAATTACTGGAGATAACGTGTAAGAGAAGTACTAGTACTATACTACATATGTTGTGTACACGAGCAACATCGAGGCCTTCAATTTTCTTTTTGCTGACTTTAATGGGAACACTTGGATCGCTGGGGTCGTGGCCTACTTGTTGATCTTCTTCATTTTGCCCAATAGCCTGACCATTGGCATTCGCCATTATCGGTTGATAAGTCTAAGGCTTAGGAGACTCGTGTCTGCTAAGTTCTAACTGGAAGATATCCTGCCGATTGCGGGTGGACTTAAGCTACTACCAATGAGCACGTCATACTTACCGTTTTTTCATGTGTGGTGTATGCTTGAGACCAAGATGCAGTCGATCTGACATAATTTAGTTATATTAATTGGCGGTATTACACATTCTGCATTTTACTCTATTTGGACAGGCAAAACCCTTGCTTTATGATTACACTAGCATTGTGTTTGAGTGTGAGGGGATTCTCCACACACAAGCACGCTAAAATTATCTCTCTTAAAAATACAGATCCTCTGCAGTCTTGCTATTACGAGACTATGTTACAACCCGTTTAGTCCGATTTACACTTCCGCTGCTTGAAGAGTGTTGCTGTGTCCAGAACACTCCCATTCCCACTTGCAACAAATTCATGGGTAAGATGCGTGCAATTATGCGCAGTGAGTCTGCTCCATCCGTATACAAGTTGGATCGCAGCACGAGTGTACGATTGCAGCGTTGCAGGGAGCGGGTCCAGGCCATCGTAATGGCCAGCCGCACCGTTCGTGATGTACCACGGTGCCTTGGGGTTGTTCAGTTCTGCAGGATCAGCAGTTCCGTTGTTGATGGGCGCCTGTCGCTCGTACACGTGTGAGTGGCCATTGAGGACGAGGTCGACACCATATTTCAGCATTAGGGGCTCAAAGGCCTGCTTGCACGGGGCGCAAGTGCTTCCTGAAAGATACCATGGTCTGTGTCCTGCAACAATGACCCATGGAGTCTTCTCACGGTTGACACTGCGGAGGTCATTCTCGAGCCAATCAATCTGCTCGTTTGGATAGCGACCGAATGGGCCAGCGTTTTCAGCGCCAGACCCACCAGGCTCATCTGGAGAATGCCATTTCCGAAGTCGGTTTCGGTGTTGATTTGGACGTAGTGCACCATGCCGTGATCGAAAGAATACCAAAAGTTCCCTAGGCCACCAGATTGCGGGGAAGGCATCCGCCAATGGTTGATGTAGCCGGTGAAGTTGGTTTGACCGGGCATGCAGATGCTGAATGTGTAGGTGATATTGTGAGCTTTGTCCGTAGTACCGCCATTGTCACAATTTGCCTCGTGATTTCCTAATACTGATTTTAGTATAGAGATTATTATCTTGAAGAAGAAGCGACTTACCAGGCCCGACCATGTATGGTTTTTCACTGCTCACTGTTGACATCTCGTCGTAGAAATCATTAAGAATGCGTTCGTAGACTTTGTAGCCATCTGCGATGGTAGTGTTGGGAAGGTAGCCTCCAATTTCCTCCTTGAGCCAGGCATCGGCATACGCAAGGTCACCAGCTATGCGGGACACTGTTAGTATTACAGTACAACTCTGCCGAGCCATACTTACGTTGCCAAAGGAAATCGAAACCCGACTTGTATTGGGCAAGTGATTGGATAGTGTTTGTCTCTCCGGGTTTAAGCGGGTTCGCGGCTCCCTTTCCGACTGTCGTTGACAAACCATCTGGTCCCATGGTTCCTAGATCTATAGCCACTGCAAAGGTGAATGGCGTACCATCACCAGCTTTACGGCTGGTGCGAAAAGCGGAAGGTGTGGTGGCACATTCTGAAAGGTAGTAGTATTGGGTATTTGGTTGAAGATGGTTCACGAAAACGTGGTTGCTGTAGGTTGTCGAAGTCGGATATGTGATCGAAACGTCGGAAAAATCCTCATTATTTAGATGGTTAGGGTCGGTACCCCACTTCACTGAAGGCTTTGACAACTGTGAGTACGTATTCCAGCTCACCATCATGCCTCTGTCGCCAGCATAAGCCAGACGGAGCTGCATTGGAGCGGTAACATTCGTGCAGACTTGAGCAGGGGCCGCTGAAGCGGTGGCAACGAGGGCCAACATGGCCAAAGAATTGAAGAAAGAAGCCATGCCTACCTGCGTAGCAAAATTCGTCTTGACTTTCAAGAGATGGAGGATGACTCCGTTATGTAGTAATTCATTCGGAACTAGAGGTGAAGCTACTCGTTACTGTGGACAAAGCTGTACGAGATTAGGCTGTCCTAATGCAATTTCCATCGTAGGCTAGGCCCACATGCCTACTTAATTTCTTCATAGTCGAGTTGATTTTCCCGAGACGGGACAAACGGTTGTCGAGAAACCCTTGTTGTGCATGGGCGTAACCTCTCGAATGTCATCAGGGATATTTCATAATCGGACACATGGTGTGATTGATTGGTCGAAGGCTTTCCAGGATGTTTAAACCCCAGTAATTGATCCTGGATCGTATCTGCTAGGAGAGGAAGCTGGTCTTATGGGCGCAATTGACGAATGTCATCGGCCAGGAACCAGGGGTTTGCTGCAAGCAAAGCGCAGCGCCCGGCAATAGTGGCGGATGCCGCCGAGCTGATGAGGGTTCGTGAATATTTTGCGGATCGGCTATACTAAAACGAGATTCAAGCGTCTAAGTTCCTAGGGGGATTCAGCGGCTTGGTAAAGCTTCTTCGAGGAAGTAATCAGAAGCTTTTTTCAATTTTAAGAGATTGTATAAACATATGCCTAGCCGACGCTCATTCTCCTGAGACAATAGTGGTGTTTTAGGAGTTTGTCTTCTGTTGGGATGGCAAAGAATGGTATTACATAGAAAACGCTGTAAGAGTACGTGTAGTAGATCAACTAACGAAGTTTGCATTGTGAGATCCTGGTACTTAGCCCATGAAAAATTTAAGGAATCGAGAAGCTCGAGTGGGGGCGATGGTCCCGACTGGCACAACTGGTACAACTGATACCTTGAGAAGGGCGTGGCTTGGCATTCACGTGAGCACATATTCTGTTCGCGTCGTCTGCCTGATGTCGAGCGCGTCACCAGCCTTAATATCTAGACATCAACCAGATGTCAACAACCTCTCAATAACTAATCTACCATGCCGGCGTAAGTTCCAAGGACATACGTCCAGCCATTATACTAATAACCTGTAGGCCAGGAGATCAATATCAATCGGGAAACATTCAGAATCCTTTTGAAGAGACGACACCCCGCGTCAGCGAGTTTACTGCCCAAGAAATTGCTACTTTGCAAAGCCGATTGCATAAACAGCTTGGGCCCGAATATGTTTCGACAAGGCCTGGTCCAGGGGGAGGGAAGGTGGCATACCTCGCGGCAGAGAAAGCAATAAACTTGGCGAACGAGGTGTTTGGTTTTAATGGATGGTCGAGCTCAATACAGCAAGTCCAGATAGATTTTGTGCGATACACCAGGCCAGAAAGATACTGGATCAAGACCGCTAATTACTTTGGCAGGTTGATGAGAGCCAAAGTACTGGAAAGATCACTTTAGGCCTGTCAATAATCGTACGAGTGACGTTGAAGGATGGCACGTTTCACGAGGTCCGTTCTCTACCACAACAGCAAATGAACACTTAAATACTAATGTTGGCTTAGGACATTGGGTACGGGCATATCGAGAATTGCAAAGGCAAAGCAGTGGCTTTCGAGAAGGCTAAGAAAGAGGCTGCCACAGATGCTTTAAAGCGAGCGTTACGAACCTTTGGCAACGTCCTAGGCAACTGTTTCTATGACAAAGATTATCTGAGTCGGGTGAAGAATCTTAAAGTTGGCCCATCAAAATGGGATGTAGAGAACCTACACAGACATCCAGACTATGCGCCAATAAAGGAGGTGGAACCGTCGGCATCGCCAGACAAAGAAAACAATTTTTCACGGGTACCCAGCTTGCAGTCCAATGTATCGACTGGCACAGAATTCGAGGATGAATTTGGCGGTAACCTGTTTGACGGAGTGGATCTTAATGAGGACCACGGGGATGATATCACTGTCGAGTCTGCGTCAACCACGGTAACGATCGCCGAGACCTCTGCTTCTAAATTGGCGGAGCTGCCTCCGCATGCCCCTCTACAACAGAACGGATTTCCTCCACAGTTGAATCATAATTCAATGCATCCTCGTGCCCCACAGCCGATTCCTCGCATGCAATCTATGCCATCAATGCGACCAAATGGAATGCAACAACCACAGCAAGCCCATCAGCCGCATCATACACAACAACCAAGGCCTCAAATGCAGGCAAGAGGGCCTCAGACGCCGAATGGTAACCAGAATGCTCGATTGGACGTAGCTAGAGGCCGAATGGCGCCTCCACAGCAGCAGAATGAAACGCATCAGCTTTCGAAACCTCAACTGCAAAATCAACAACACCAGAACCAGGGTTCACGATCCAACCCTTCGTCTGCGTCTGAAGCAGGTCCACCAAATCATCCGCAACCGCTAAGGAACGAGATTCAAAGGAATACCCCTGTTGCTGGGGCACCCATTAATCATGAGCCGCCTATTGGTTTTGTGACATCTCGCGCAGCGGAGCTTCTTCAAAAATCGGAAGCCGCGAATGCTCCGCTACCTCCTAATGTCCCCGCCTTCAACACGCACGCCGAGAGTCCATCTTTACGACGTACGAGCGGTATTGACCATATGAAATCGGCACCGGTGAGCCGACAAGCAGTTGTTGGTGGCGTCAATCAAAACCATCCCAACGGCGCTAATGTCTCCAGGCCCAATTTCGTAAATCCACAGACAGATGCCAATCGACGAATAGGCATGCCTGGAGCGACACAGAGTCCTCTGGCAAACCGGAATGCATACAAGCCGCCAGGACCTGCAACCGGCGTGAAGAGAAGTCCGGAAAATATGATGCGGCCACCTTTGGCGGATGTGAGCAACATTCAGATGGACAACGGAGCCGGGGATGGACTTGAAGTGAAGAGGGCGAGGGTGGGAGGGATGTAGAATGGAAAGAATGGGAGTTAATTTGGCGTTCCGAGAGGGTGACTTCACCCGAGCAGTTGTGATTGCTTCCACAGGCATAGCATAAGGGTCTGGGTTGAAGATTCCGAACAACATTTCGGACTACACGGAGTTTGGGCTGGGCTGGCTGGCATCATCGTTATTTTAGGTCGTATCAAGAATAGGTCAAGGTTGCTAGAGAATGATAGTATTTTAAGCGCCATAATCGCTTTAGTGAACTTGTCTTCAAGACATGCTATGAATAAATAATATACATTCCGCAAACCATCTTTGCTCTCTTCGTTCATCAGATACCGTCGTACAAATTGCTCGCATCAGTAGCATCCCGACACCACGTAGGGTTTGCGGGCTGCCTCAGTGCTTGACTCTATTTGGTATGTCATCACATGAACGTTTGAGTTAATGAATCTGGCTTGTTCGACCAAGCACCGGCATGCTTCCGAGAAGTATCCTGCAGATCCTGTAAAAGATTGGCTGAACCCCTCGCATCAAGAATAAGCCCCATCGAGTTACCCTCTCATCGAAACGAGAAAAGGGCAATCGCATAACTATCCAACTCGACGAAAAGACCCTCGTGCTCATCTCCGCCCGAAGGCAACCATAGATCCTGAACTCACGTACCTCCTCCGTTCCACAACACAACACTAACTACGCAGACGCAGAGAGGAAGGCGGACTCATATCATCGTCCATAATGCCATCCCGTTACGAAAGGTGCAGCAAAGGTGCGGAAGGAGTACAAACGGTGCCGAGAGTAGGTTCACTGGGAAAGATGAGAGAGGCCGCGTTGCTTCTGTGGCGGCGCGTTGGCGTGAATGCCTGCAGTTGCAGGGTGTCCGGGGACTTTCCCCAAAACATTGTGTGCGTATGAGATGCATACCCGAAGGTATGTCTCTGTTTGTAAGCTTCGAATGCGATTCTTTGAGCGAGGAGTTAGAGAAGAGGTGCACGGAAATTGGGAAGAGTTTTGATAATTTACGGATCAATGAATTGTTCCGTTGCCGAGGCTAGGTAGAAATCAACCTAGGCAGAAACGCTCGGCGCAACAGAACGCTGCCTTGTGGATGCCTTCACGAGTCTTTGTTTAAGCGCCGCAGCTTAAAGGCTCCTCGATACCTCGAGACAAAGATTCACATATTCTCTCAATATTTAAACCCTCTCCAAACCGATTCCTGTGCCCAACAACAACCCCACCCAAAAATTAATCACAATGTCGACTCTCTTTGGCGGAGGTTCAACCACAAACACAGCTTCGAGCAGCACGCAAGGCGATACAAGCAAAGATGTGGACATTAAGCAGCCGCCAGAGGACAGTATCTCTGACCTTGCCTTTTCACCTCAGGCCGATTATCTAGCTGTCGCATCGTGGGATAAGAAGGTTCGGATCTATGAAATCAATTCGTCAGGACAGAGCGAGGGCAAAGCTCTCTTCGAGATGGGAGGACCTGTACTTAGCTGTGCCTGGTCAAAAGTAAGTACACTGAACCAATTTTGAAGCATTCCCGCTATTTCTAGATATACCTAACTCGAAACTTCAAGGATGGTACAAAAGTCGTTGGAGGTAGCACAGACAAAACCGCCAAAATCCTAGACTTAACATCTGGGAAACAAGAACAAGTTGCAGCACACGATGATACGATCCGCTGCGTTAAAATGATCCAGGTTGGCGGAAACGATATGGTCGTCACAGGCTCTTGGGACAAAAAGATCAGATACTGGGACTTGCGACAGCAAGTTCCCGTTGGGCAAATTGAATGCCAGGAGCGCGTCTACACCATGGACACGCGCGATCAGCTTCTTGTTGTCGGCACCGCGGAGCGCCACATCCATACAATCAACCTCGCTAGCCCCGACCGAATCTATAAAACTATTCCCAGTCCGCTGAAGTGGCAGACTCGCGTAGTGAGCTGCTTCACCGACGCCACAGGCTTCGCCGTTGGCAGCATCGAGGGAAGGTGCGCTATTCAATATGTCGAGGACAAAGACACAGGGTATATATTCCTAACTCCCACACCCCTACCAACACAACTCGTCTTATGGTTACTCCAAGATCTCAAATCAACAGGTCAAGCTCAGTGATAACTAAAGCTAACATTGACCATCCAAACAGGCTCAACTTTTCCTTTAAGTGCCACCGCCAACAAGACCCCACACAACGAGACGTCGCCAAAGTTTACTCCGTCAACGCAATCTCGTTCCACCCCGTTCACGGCACCTTCAGCACTGCTGGCAGCGACGGTACGTTCCACTTCTGGGATAAGGACGCCAAACACCGCCTCAAGGGGTATCCGGAAGTCGGTGGCTCAATTACAGCTACTGCATTTAACTCGACTGGGAATATCTTTGCCTATGCTGTTAGCTACGATTGGAGCAAAGGATATTCATTCAACACGACCACACAGCCATGCAAGATTAAGCTGCATCCTATCATTGGAGACGAGTGCAAGCCGAGACCAGGTGGGAAGAAGAGGTAGTAGTTCGACGTCAATGAGAGAGAGGAAAGCATTTCTCTCAACAACCAGAACAAGAACTGAATTCATACGGCGAGTGTACGATTTGGAAGGTGTTACTCGGAGTTTGCCCTGGGACCTGCTGTTATTTATCGAATTTGAAATGCAGAAAAGCTGAGGTGGAATTGAGAGTATGAGCAAGCATCCAGATTTGTCCTGGATTGGTTTTCGGATCAAGGGCTAGGGTTAGGGTTATAGGAGTGCAGAGGAACGATGAAGGAATTAGATAGTCTCACCGTGAACGGAATCTCAGAGTCTGTTATTTTTCGATATGCCATGTGATGCCCATATATTGCACCTTGCCGTGTAACTGCAACTAAACTACCAAGCTCCATCTGCCGTTCATGCCAAACTCCCGAACCGATAGCGCAGGGTTCCCCACACCCGTCCCGCTGTTCGCTCGACCCTTACTCGAGGTCCTCCCAGCTCACGACGTCATCCCGAAGCGGGGCAATTTGGCACCGAACGGATTTTATTCCCGAGTCAACCATGGACCATAAGCTGATGGGCCCAAACTATCAGCTTACCCCTCCGGAGATGCCCCGCCGTCACAATTCAATGCAGAAATGCTGGGCAGTGAGAGGACTGACAAGGCTGTATTATCCAATTGCTGCAGATCGTGGCTAGGATCAAGGCTGGGTACAGTCCGATGTATGGGCATCGTCACTTGCACAAGAGTTTTCTCGGCAGGGATCACTATATCCAAGAAACCATAAATCCCATCCCGCCCAGACGCCATTCTCGCGTCGACTCTCCCTTTCCCCCATCACACACTCATTGCTCCCACGAGGCCTTCACAATGAGACTGCCCATCCTTTTCCCTATTTTGGTTGCTCTCTTCCCCCTCGTCTCCGCCCAATCCCCCCTCCACCCCCCCCTAACCACGCTTCCCCCAACGTCCTCTACATAAACTCCTATCTCTCAGTCCTCCCCTACCACTTCTCCCGCACACCCTCCGCCAACGGGACCCCCGTCACACTCCCCGAAATCCAGCTCCCGCCAGCCTACAGCGGAACCACCGCGGCGCTCGCCACTGCCTTCTTCCTGCTCTTCGACGCCATGCGTGGGACCGAGGTGCTCGGCGCGGCGCTTCATGTTCGCCGTTAGCGCTGCCGTTCACGAGGCGCTGGTCTGTGTGGCGGCGGTGCAGCGGCTGTTCGCGAGCTGGCTGGCGCCGCGGGCGGGGTTCCTGCCGCAGCTAGTTGTGGATCTGAGTAGGGGACGCCGCGGCTAGAGGAGTTTTTGAGCGATCCGCCAGTTTATGCGCCGAATTGGGGGGTTTTTGCTAGGGGGTTGGTTTATTGGGGTGGGTATTTTCGAGTTTCTGGGAATGCTGGGGTTTTCGCGGTTTTGGAGGGCTTTGCTGATGGGTGTTGTAGGTGCGTCCGGAGGGAACACGTCGATTGGGGGGATGGAGCAGAGGCCTGGAACCAGGACGCTGGATCTGATGACGAATAAGGCGGAGACGTTGTTGAATGATTATTTCGGCTATTATTTTAATACCGTGGATGATTTTGTCGTTGGATGCGAAGGGAGATGTTTGGTTTACGGATCCCGGTGAGTGTTTGCTCTCCTTTCTACCCTTTTGATGATTTCTTCTGTGGGTGATTTGCGCTGTCCGTAGACTTGACGAAAGCGCTGTGATGACATGGATAATTAGCCGTGAAAAATATTCCTAGTGCAATGCCCTCACCGATACTGTAACTCAGCTCATGTTGGCGACTTACCGCTTTCGGTCTTCCACTGGTGCTGTCAATGTCGTCGAAGATACCCTTAAGCAACCAAATGGCATCGCTATTTCCCCCAATGGAAAGACAATGTATATCTCTGACACAGGTGCGATACCGGCGTAATTGACCCACGCTTCCCATCTATTCACAGCGCCACATTTAACGCAACGGAAAGGCGAGCCGTATACAAATACGATATTGTAGATGATGGCATGACCTTAGTTAATAAGAGGGCGATTTGCCTAGCCCAGGACTAGGCGCTGGGCGGGCTGAAGGTTGCGGCGAACGGCATGGTGGTGACAGCTGCCGGAAAGGGTGTGGACGTACTGGACGAGTTTGGGACATTGATTGTGAGGATCCAGACGAACTATACGGTGCAGAATTTTGCCTGGGCCGCGAATAAGATGAATGGAGGGAAGTTGACGGAGCTGTGGATGATGGGGAATGGAGGAATTTCGAGAGCAAGATGGGCCTTGGAAGGGCAGACATTGAAGCAGAGAGTCCGCAGAGCGACGCGTCATTTAGCCGGGCGATATATATAGATTGTTATTTGGTGGTCTTCGATGTTGGAAAACAAAATTGAGCCGCTGGGTGACCTGGGAGACTGAAATTCAGGAGCCTGGATGGCTAAGTCTTTTAGTCACAGTAATAGGAGTTCACGATAGAAAGCGCCGCTCCCCAAAGTCTTCCATGTTGTCTGCTGTTTTTTCTATCCTCGATACTTTGACGCGACGATCTTTTGTGCCGCTTGCGGATGGGCTGGTGTCTGTCTGTCGAGCATCTACATCTCCCTCTCCAACTATTCGCTCGATGACTTTAGCTTTGGCTCCTGCTCGCTTGAGTCGGTCGTCAAAATCGGCTACCGAATCCTCTGTATTTTCCGTGGAGAACGTATCCGGCTCTACAAGAGCGAACAGCGTTTGAATATGCCTTTCAAGTCGCGGATTCACTGCCAGAGGGGGCAACCCTGAGGCCACTAGACCATCTTCTGCTGGTACGAGGGCTGTACCTTCTGAGGTCGTTGGCATTAAATTGTTGGGAGAGGCTTCGAGGGAACTAGACGTGACTTCATCTTGTGCAATAGTAGCCTTCCTTTCATTATCCTTTCCCTGCTCTTTCTTTCGGGGGAGTCGTGATGCCCACACAGCAGCCCTGCCATGCAACATACCCATGGCAGCAAATTTCTCAAAACCCTTCTCAATACCGAACACACGACCTTCAATCCGGCCAGCGCGAGAACCATCTGCTACGCCTAAGTCATAACCCTCCTGGTAGTAGGTCTCCTCAAGATCGAGAACACTCTCAAAAGGATCGTCCTCCATGATGAATTTTCTAGGTTGTGGCAAGAGAATTTGCGTTTATTTAATAGTCTCGAGAGCTTCAAAGTGACTCTTCCGTATAGTTTGCAGAGTCGTAAAGCGTAGGTGAAAAATGAGAAGTGGGTGATTCGCAATTCTGTTGTGGCGGCGCGTGTGGCTAGTGGCGGGGCAGTTTGACTAAAGGCCGGAGCTTGGAGTCACACACGACCTCTTTCTCTGCTTCTACCGACGCCTTTTTTACCTTGTTTATCTACCTTGGAGTCATTGAACTCCTATATTCACAGCCTTGACTCATCCCACGCATAAAATAAGCCCCTCCGCAGGCCCCTCCGCATCCCCCTCCCGTCCCACCAATTCAATTCAACATGGCGTCCACAGACACTAAAAAGATTCTTCCCGAGGAAGGGAAGCGGAATATCCTAGTTTCTAGTGCTCTTCCCTACGTTAACAACGTACCTCATTTGGGCAACATTATCGGCAGTGTGCTCTCTGCAGACGTTTTCTCCAGATTTTGCAAAGCTCGAGGATACCCTACCCTCTTCGTCTGCGGCACTGACGAATATGGCACCGCAACTGAGACAGCATGTTAACATTTAAGAGCCATTTCCCTTTATTTAAGCTAACTCAAAGCCAGAAAGCAATCGAGGAGCGTGTGACTCCTCAGCAGCTATGCGACAAATATTATGCTATACACTCGGAGGTATACAAATGGTTTAACATTGGGTTCGACCACTTCGGACGCACTCCTACAAAACAGCAGACGGATATTGCCCAAGATATCTTCCTCAAACTCTACAAAAACGGCTACCTAGAGGAGAGGACTACGGTGCAGCCATACTGCGAACAGCACAAATCATTCTTAGCGGATCGTTTTGTTGAGGGTGAATGTCCTTTATGCCAATATCCTGATGCACGGGGAGACCAATGTGATAAGTGTGGCCATTTGTATGTATAAGCATTCGGGTGGATTGAAAAGCTTGCTGACCAGTCTAGATTGGATCCTCTTGATCTTATCAACCCTAAATGCAAGCTTGACGGTGCAACCCCTATTCCACGCGAAACAAAGCACGTCTTTATACTCCTAGACAAACTCCAGCCAGTGATAGAAGAGTGGTCAAAGAAATCCTCGGTGGAAGGAGCATGGTCACATAATGGCAAAGTAATTACGGAGTCATGGCTAAATGAAGGACTCAAGCCTAGAGGAATTACACGTAAGCAGATCTTTATTTCAGGTTTGATGTATACAACGTCTAATAATACGGATAGGAGATCTCAAATGGGGTACAAAAGTACCCCTCGAAGGCTACGATGAAAAAGTGCTATATGTCTGGTTCGACGCTTGCATTGGTTACGTTTCAATCACCGCAACTTATACCGAAGAGTGGGAAAAATGGTGGCGAAATCCCGAGCAAGTGAAGCTTTATCAATTTATGGGGAAGGATAATGTCCCATTCCACACCGTCATCTTCCCTGGATCTCAGCTCGGCACAGGCGACAAATGGACTATGCCTAACCACATCTCCACTACCGAATATCTTAACTACGAGCATGGCAAATTCTCCAAGTCTCGCGGTGTCGGTGTCTTTGGCACCAACGCAAAAGAAACTGGCATTCCCTCCGACGTCTGGCGTTACTACCTCCTTTCTCATCGACCAGAGACAGGCGATAGCGAGTTCGAATGGGATGGTTTCATTGCGAGCAACAACAACGAGCTCCTTAAAAACTTCGGCAACTTCGTCAATCGAGTTATCAAGTTTGTGAATTCCAAGATCTACGACTCAGTCATACCCGACTATACCAAACATACCGAACCCTACTTCGATGAGCACAAGAAAGAAGTGAACGCCGCATTAGCCCAGTATAACGAAGAGCTGCACGCCGTCAAACTTAAGGCCGCTCTCCAAACCGCTATGAAGGTCTCAAGTATCGGCAACAAGCTGCTACAGGACAATAAGATCGACAACAAGCTCGCCACCGAGCAGCCAGGTAAGTGTGCGGCTGTGGTCGGCTTGGCTCTAAACCAGATCCACCTTCTCGCCAGTCTTATCGAGCCCTACATGCCTGCCACCAGCGCTCTGATCCTCGAACAACTTAACATGCCACTGTTCGTCATTCCGGACCTGTGGGAAGCTAACAGTATCAAGCCTAACCACAAGATTGGCCAAGCAGCTCATCTGTTCAGTGTTATCAAGCCAGAAAAGGAGAAGGAGTGGCGAGAACTATTTGGTGGGGAAGAGGCACGTAAAGCTAAGGCGGAGAAGGAAGCTAAAGCCGCTGCTAAGAAAGCCGAAAAGGAGAGAAAGAAGGCCGCAAAGGCAGCAGCAAAAGACGGGGGAGCGAAGGGTGAGAGTGTAGAGGCAATTGAAAAAGGTGGTAAGGCAACTCTACCCAGGGAAAGGACGGCGGTAGAGGAAGTGAGTGAAGGCGTCAAGCAGGTCGTCCTACAGTCTTCATGAGCGTGTTGTATATTTGTTTTGGAAGATGAGAAGATTTCATTTGGGTATGGCTTGGCTGATACGACTGTGTGAGATGCTTTGATTAGGAGTTTAGAGATAGATACCTGCGCAGCGGAGAGCTGGATTCAACACGCATCTGCTAGTGCATATATGGCAGACATGGCAAACGATTTTGTTTTAGAACACTTAAGGAGAATTACAGCAGAGCTCCTGAAATGGTTATCCCTGAGGTACTTCTCGAGAAGAAACTTTACGCCTCTCGCAACCTCATACCTAACCCACAACAAATAAGTGTAAAAGCTTTCTACAGCTACTCGGCCTAGATGATTCCATCTCCCATTTTAGGGTCCAACAAGCTCTATTCGGTTCTAACAGGCCCTCCTGCTTCGATGACTACATGATCCAACATTCATCCCACCCCGCCCCGTCCAGCATATGACAACCACCAAAAACACTGCCATCTTAGATCCCAAACCTCACATCCTAACATTGCATCCTCCCCTACTGTCCCTCAACAAAAGCAAAAGCAGAAACAATGACCAACCCTTCAGACCTCCCAACCACCATCGTCAACGGCGACTACGTCGGCCTCCTCGGCCCCCGCCTCGCCCGCGCCGGCATCCCCGTCCTCGTACATCTAACCACCCCCCCTCTCCCTCTCCCATGCTCCATCGGCACACAGCATAGCCACTAATGCACTTTCCACAGGTCCTCGAAGCCCTCACCACCCCCGGCACCGAGTCAAAAGCAATGGCGCGCCAGCCCTCCATCTTCCCCGAATCCGTCCGCGCAGGCGTGATGGATGAGCTGGCCCGCGAAGGGCTCTTCAGCACAAGTATCTGCTTCCGCAAGACGCGGGATGGGGAGGTGGTTGCGGGGCGGCGGCTCGAGAAGAGCGAGAAGGCGCTGCTGCTGCTGCTGCCGCAGTGGCAGTTCCAGGGGATTCTGAGGAGGCGGGTTGGTGGGTATGCGGGTGCGGAGGTGAGGGTTGGGAGGAGGAGGGGGTCGAGTACCCGTTCGCGGAGCATGGGTTCATGGATGCGAATTTCATGCTCGATCCTGCGCACTATGGGCTCATTGCGAAGATCACGGACGAGGGGAGCTGGCGGGTGAGCTATGGCTGTCCTGGAAGCCTGAGCTTTGAGGAGATTGAGCGGGCGCTGCCGGAGAAGCTCGAGCAGATGCTGCCAGGGCCCAGGCCGTTGAGGTATCGCGTCCAGAGGGTTGCGCCGTATAAGGCGCAGCAGAGGCGTGCGGAGGCATTTACGAAGGGGAGGATGCTGCTGCTGGGGGATGCGGCGCATAGTGGGTTGCTTGCTCTTCTCTATCCTCTGAGCTTTGGCAATAAAGGGTTGGTCGGGGAGAGACGCTGATGGAGAAGTAGTCACGAACCCCTATGCCGGTCTTGGCCTCTCGACTGGCATCCTGGATGTCTCTTCCCTCGCTGACGCACTCGAGGCGATGCTGCAACGCGACGCACCAGAGACTCTGCTGGATTCGTGGGCAAAGGCGAGAAGAGACATGTTTCTGAAGGTTGTGGATCCGATGTCACGAGCTGCGTTTGCCACAGTGCAGGATCCGGATCCAGATAGTTTAGCAGAGAGGGACCCGATGTTGAACGCTATGAAAAAATGGATACTAGTGCATCCAGCAAGTTTGACTACGAACGTACGGGAGTTGGAGGGGTTTGCGTAGAGCTGTGGATTCAGTAGCTGAGCGACAGGAGCGAAGGGAAGGGGAAGAGGGAAAGGGAAAGGGAAAGGGAACTCGTCCTTGTCTTGATATTCTATCCTGCTTGTAAGTTGAAAACCGCTGTTACTACCTAGCTGCCCCATTTCTGTGACGGCTGAGTTCATGTCTCAGCGAGCATTACATTTCTTGTGGAATAGAGGCGTCTTAAAGGCCAGGTAATACCACCCCAATTAGGGGATTGTAAATTATAGGTTTATGCCTGCACTGCAATTTTAGCCTCCACAAGGATTTTTGAGGCGTGTTGGGGCGTAGTTCGACTGATACCGATGCAACTCAATATGAGAACAGAGAGGGTGCTGTTTCAGCTCGCTTTGCAGGAGACATTCTGTTCTACCGCATGATACCAATTATTCAGCAAAATGTTCTTATATCAAGCCTGGCCCTGCTCTTCTCCCTTAATCTTGACAAAGAGCTCGTAAAACTCACCGGGGTCCTCTGCCCCATCAATAATATGTGTACCCTGGATCTCGAACCATGGCACTCCTTTAACTCCTTTCGCCTTCAAGCCCTGTAAGGCAGTGTCGACGGCTTTCCCCCCTGCATCACTCTTCAGCCAATCTCTCAGCTCAGTTTCGTTGCCCAATCCAGTCCTCACGCCCACCTCCACAAGCACATCCAACTCCGCTACGTCCTTTTCTTCTTCAAAATAAACCCTATACAATTCTTCCATCACTCTATCCTCCAAGCGTTCGTTTTCGGGATTAGAGCTTCCTTTTGCATTCTTGCCATCTTTCTCCATGGCCAGCTGCACAAGCCTATGCATATCCCGTGTGCGCCCCACTTTACCACCGAACTTGAAAGCGATCCCTTCGGTGTGACCAAGGCGGATCAGGTGTTCTTGGACCTTGGCCGTGCGCTCGGCACCCATTCTCTCCAGCATGCGCTCCTGGATAGGGATGCTAGGATATGGGGCGTCCGGGTTGAGCAGTAGGGCACGTGGATGATGTTGAACGTGTCATTCCTTCCGGACGGATACGTGCGACGGAAGAGCTCTATAGCACGTCGGAGACGCTTCTCACCCAAGTAGCACTACGGAGATGTTAGTAGGTTGACTGCGCAGAGGGCTTGCGAGATATAACTGCGGGACGTCGAAAGGGGTGGGTGACAGACTCACGGACAGATTATGTCTGAGGCGATTTTGATATCAAAAACCGTCATGACTATCAGTCCTCCTTCGCTCCGATTTGCACTCAACTTATAATTCCTGAGTTGGACTTTTTGGGGGTTGGATGATTGTAAGTCTTTTATATGTTCAGTCGAAAGGGATCCGTCCGCCGTTTCTTGTCCACCGAATGTACAAAGCCACAGCTCGCGTTGTTTCAGCTCCTAAAGGATGAACAAGCAAAATATGCCAAAGTAAAATCTCTCTAGGCAATCGCGATTGAAATGGACCAATTGGGGAAGCATGAAAAGCCGATCCGTGCCGTTTTTGAGGACTAAAAATATTTTAGCTAGGCGCGGAACCCCTATTCTTCGGTGCATACTCATATTAGGACTCTTTTTAACATCCTCCATTCCATTCAGAATTCTCTTCTCACGTCATATGATATTGTTTCCGGTTGAATTTTTTTCGGTAAGTGGTTTCTTGGCTCCCTCACTTTTCGATTCCCTGTGGTCCATCAATAACACCGTGCGATAGAGTGAATCGACAAAATTTTTCCTGGAGCCCTTCTTTCTTTCGTGCTTGCTTCCTCTCTTTGGATTCCAACCGGCCCACCAGACCATGAGTCCAGCCCAAAGGAGAGTCTTTTTCAGGCAGGTCTTCAGGCTCATGTTCCTTCATCCCTTTTCCCAAAGACAGTTAAAGTTGCAGGGCAATAGATACATGCTAAAGGTCTTCAATGCCTATCTAGCTGAAGCGTGGACTATTCAGAAAGCCCTCACAGTAGCATTGCAATTGGAGTGTAAACGAGTTGATTACCAGGGATTAATTACTAGGTTGACAGTACTGCGACTTAGAGTGATCGAGGAGCTCCTTCGGGCTTGGCAGGGTTCATCCACGTTCTGATAAGCCGTCATACCTGTAAGTTAGAAGCTGCTCTAACTACCTAGTTTCCTTATTCCTCCCTCTTCAGTGGGAGTGTTGGTCTATGACGACTGACATTACATTTCTTACCAGATTAAATGCTTCTTAAAAGGCTTGGCAAGGATATTCCAACTAGGGAATCGTAAATCAGATAACATTATACCTATACTGTATTTTTAGCCTCCACGGGAGGACTTTGAGAGATGTTGGGGGAGCTGCACTGAAATTTAGGGCGCACGAGGGGGCACATTCCTCCTACGAAGCCTGCTGAACCGAAAGCACTGCAATTTTAGCGTACACGAGGAGAACCTCAAGGCCTGCTGTGGCGGGAAAATATTTCTGCATGGAAGGCTAGCGATGCAACGTTTGACCGAAGCTCAACGCTATATGCACGTACCAACTCCACTCTGAAAGCCTACAGCGACGTCAACTGGTGGGAATAGCGGTAAACTGGCGGTCTTGTGTGGGGTTTTACTGCTCTACGATGGTAGAGCGATTAGAGGACGAGTATGATATATTTATATTCTGATACTGTTGGAATGTATATTGCGCGGTCGCGTGTATCTGATTAGTCACCCTTATGGTGACTCATCACCCCCCTACTTAAGCACTGCGATCCTTACGATCCTTTGCTTTCGACACCTATTTGCAATAACATCAGAACAAGAGTATACTCTTAATAGGCCACCCCCCTGTGAAACCTACATTGATCAATGGTTAACCTCACAGGTTATACCATAGATTGACAAGGTCTTTTCAGAAGAGATAAGGCCTCTGCGACTTCCTTACACGAACTCACGGAACTACCTTATGCTAAGGAATATCAGATATTTTCTTTCCTCCTTACACGAGCAAAGAATCTAAAAGATATTCAAGGAATTAACAGCCTCACCCGCCCTTAATTCTACGTCCATCACGCTCACCGCAAGCTTGCCACCTTCACTTCCTTACACGAACACGAAGAAGACCACGCGTTCCCCGACTCCCCCTCAGCTTCTTGCGCAACTACCCCTTACCTCTTGCGCAACGTCAAACTCGACTTCTTTACTGAACCTGTCGAGAAATCACGTCAATAACGCGCTCTCCGGCCCTTATACCCCTCTGT